>Ga0208749_1000008_pt1 | contig 51057 bp, 12 predicted proteins | sample Knorr_S15_td_DCM_FD_185601 | JGI IMG/M metagenome (GOLD analysis project Ga0208749, IMG submission 185601) | Marine microbial communities from Southern Atlantic Ocean transect - Knorr_S15_td_DCM_ad_63m_LV_B (SPAdes) (version 2) | ecosystem: Environmental > Aquatic > Marine > Oceanic | place... | reverse complement strand
ATTACCTATACAAAACAACATTTTACAAAGACAAGATCTGGACATTCTTTTCACATATAGAGACAGATTTCAGATTGCTCGTTAACACCCCACTTATACAATTACATCACTAAGTAACAACAATGCCAAACAGATTATCCACACGTTTTCCACACTTAGCGGACATACTTGTGGAAAACAGTGTATATTTAAAAGGGTTAATTAAACATAAGTATGTGTTATTTAACGATTGTAATATGGACTCTAGTTAGTGTTATCTTAGAGCGTAACATAGCGAGATTTTTTTGTCAACAACTGTGAGGAAATATGTCAATCCTCGGTAATACATTGACATCACAGTATTTCTCCTATATAATAACAATGTAAGCACATATTACAATGGGAAGATCTTACAAACGTAACGACCTCTATTCATCAAATAAGGCGAAGAGTTTGCGAGAAAAGAGAAAACAATCAAAGACAAAGTATAGAAGGGAAAATGATAAGAATTCCACAACATATGTGGAAAACTATCAACAACCCCGCAACGATTACCCCCACCCCGCATAACATTTAATCTCTCTAATTACCATGACTAAAGTATCAACAATTCAGACTAATCCTCCTGTAGATGTAAAGATATGGGAGACACGTAGGAAATACTTTTGGGCATATAATTACCCACTATGTAATAAGAATGGTCCCTTTAAAAGTGAGAAGTTAGCATTACTTGATGCGACGCAATATTCAAGCGATTCTTAACAACAACTGTGCATGCACTATGTGTTAATTAGTATGTGTATATTAGCATGCACTAATTAACACAAACTGTATATACACTAAATGTTAATTAACAGTTATTAACTTTTCGGAATTGTGTAACCTACAAAAGTATAGGATCGAGAGAGAAATAAAAAAATTCCCAGTATAAAAAAATCCCCCATAGGTTTTTTATGTCCATAGCAAATGAAAACGAGAGAGAAATTCGCAAGAGAGAGTTAGAGGAAGAATTCGCAGACCTCATCGGACTCCCTTGGTCTGGTAGACGTTATCCAGGTTGCTATGGAATTGTCCAGAAATATGCCCAGACACGCCTTGGAAGGTCTCTGAAGGACTTCTCAGGGTTATATACATCTTTTATGAATGAGGCGGTAGCAGAAGAGGATGGGGTATGGATTGACAGACCAACATGGGGAGAGGAGTTAGACATGTCTCTGTTACAGAAGAGTGATCTCCTATTGTTTAAGGTATACGACACAGTTATGGGAGACGAAGAGAAATTTAAGAATAGAGCACCCAATCACGGTGGGGTTTACTTAGGTGATGGATTCTTACTTCATCAGTTATGGCAAGAGAATAGCAGTATCGTAGACATGCGTAGAGGGGTCTATAAGAGATACCAGACATGCTGTGTAGGTATAGTTAGGGAAAACACTACATAAGACAGATATAGTATTGCTTATGAAACGATTTACACTAACCATAGAGGAAGATGAGTATGGGGATAATTATATACACATCCCTGAAGATGTTATGAGAGATTGTGGATGGATCATCGGCACTGTGCTAGAATATGAAGAAGAGACCGATGGGTCTGTTATATTACACAAGGTAGACGAATGAGATACAATCAGATATGCTTGACCTTATTGGTTATATGCAATATAATTAACTTAATAAAAAATTAGCGTTAAAAAAATCGAAAAAAATGGCGAGTGAAACTCCAAAGTTTAATAGTGATGAAGAATTCATTGCTTGGGCATTTGAAAATATAAGCAAATCACTGAAGAATTTAACAGATAGGGTAGAGAAATTAGAGATAGCAATACAAAAAATTCCTCCCCCAGGTGCTGAGATGATGAAATATAGACCTGAGGGAAAGAAAGACTATCTTAATATGAAAGAGTTATTCGATGATATCTACTCTGCCGATGGTCCTGTTGCTTATAAGGGACATAATATAAAAGTGTTAGAAGATAGACTAAATAAGTTAGAAGATCATTTTAGTCAATAGTGCCAGCCTATATTCAAGAAACAGGCAGGAGTTATCCTAATCCGATAAAAACTGGTGCCTTCACTCAAGGGTTTAAACGACCTGCTAGTGGAGACTATGATTCCTCATCAGATTATCCTGGTGTGGGCACTGGGATGGATTACAATATAACTTTTGATGGTGGTGGACCAGGGAGTATGCCACTAGGGAAAGATAATGTACATTATATCGGTGATGAAGAGAATACTAATGTAAGTAATAATGGTAATGAGAGGCAAGGTGTATACAGGTGGTATAGGGGAAGTAAAGACGATCACATGTATACTAGGGATCCACAGATCCATAAAGTTAATCTAGGATGTGAGAATGAGAGTTGGGAAAGAGCAGCAAAAGGATATAATCCAGAGCCTAGACAAGGAAGACCAGTATTCTATGTAATGTCCACTCAGGTAGAGAATAGTGTACCTCTTAAGGCATGGTATTCCTATTGGCCTGATGATACACAACTCTGTGTAGGAACTAATACACCTAGTGTTACAGGTTGTGGTAGAGACAAATACTTGGAAGTGCAGACTCTAGGATATGTCTTCACTACAGAAGCACATGCTAATGCATATTGTTCACCAGGAGAGACATGTAAACCCCTCTATGAGTATCTACATCCCGATCCTGATCATTTCTATACTACGGAACCTGAAAAGGAAGTTAATCTACAGGGTATAGCAGAGGGTGCTCCAGTAGACCCCGCACGTAGTCACGGTAAAGACTATGTGTATCAGGGGATACTATGCTATGCTTTCCAGACTCGTGCTCTAGATTCTCCTACAGATACTATTATAGATGTAGGTAAGATTGGACCTACTGGAGCATGTGTAGATAAGAGTGGATGGTATGACTATACCTTTGGTAGACAAGCTACATGGAATGGTATTGTCAGTGGAATGGGTCCATGGACTCAATTCATGTATGAACAGATGCGTGATGCTCAAGGTAATAATGTTGAAGGTCCACCTAATATTAATGGTTGGGGATGGCCTGATAATGTAGACGTATTAGATAACGAAGCACTATTCGAGTGGAGTTACGGTCTGAGTGGTGCTGTAAAGGGTGCCATACCTCGCTATTTGGGATTCGAGGATATGTATGACTCCCAGTTTGTATTTTACCTATATGATACGACTTATCCTTGGAATGGTCCTATATTCTCTACTCAGTATATCCTTAGTAATGCACAGTGTTGTCCTAATACTACTGACCCTGAAGGATGCCCTCAGTGTGCTCCAGTATGGACATACCACAGTCATTACTACGAGATTAATCAAGATGTATGGAATACTACTAAAACTAAACTATCAATACATGACGAGAGTAGTGTTGGTGTAAATGAATCCTTCTGGACTATTGATACTGAGACACATATGATATTCTTCCGTTACACCACTAGGACTGGTGACTTTAATAGCGGAGAGAAGATCAATGGATGGGATATAGTTAACTGTTATTACTTCGGAGATGAGCTCAAGTGTGGAATAATGGAGCTCACTTGGGATAACAGTAATGATAATAAGTGGTATGTTAACCCTGCTTGTATGGCATGGCGTATTACTAGCACGGCAGGTGCAGAGGTAACTAACTCAAAAGCAGAAAAAGGTGCGTGGGTTGAGATAGGTACTCCTACTAATACCGCAGTACCTTGGTCACAGCACATGAAGGACTACGGAATATACACTAGTAAACCTGCTGATGACGTAATAGATCCGCATATTGGTGTATGGCAAATACATACTGCCTCATTCACTATCACAACTGCGGGTGACTATTCACTCAGAATAGAGTCTGATAACTATGGATACATCAAGATTACGGATTCTGGTAGTACTGTCCTCATGGATAGAGCAGTTACATACCTAGGTGGTATGGGAAAAGAGACTATACCTATGACACTTGGTCCAGGTACTTACACTATAGAGACTAGAGTGCAGAATATAGACAGAGTAGTAGATCCTCCTGTATTCACTTATCAAGAGCAATTCACTTCATCTGATGATGGTACAGCAGAGGTACTAGCAGGGTATGGTATTCCTAATAAGTCTGCATTCTGTGGTACGTATGAATTCCCTAAGAAGATATCCTACTGGAAAGTTGAGATCGATCCTAAGGCGTTGATACCGCACCGCAAGATGGATGAGGCAAAACTAGAAGCGGTAGTAGGAGATGATGGTACTATAACTGATGTGGTTGTTATTAACGGTGGTTGTGGGTACGTAGATCCCCTTATCAAAGTAATGGATCCACGGGCGATGGATAGTTTCTCCTCTAATGATACAGCAGAGTTTATGGAAGATAGACTCACAATGGATCCTGATTACAATAAGGCAATTGGAGATCCGATAAAGGATGAGGGATATCAACTAAGAGAGGTGCAGAGTGCTGGTCGTAAGTGGGGCACACTTGACGGTATTGTCAGTGCGGATAAGGATAATGAGTTTATGACTCTTAAGACAGCAGAGGTTGAGATATCACTATTGGATGAGAGAGGTGTAATTAAAGCAGTAAGAGTAGTAGATGGAGGAGCAGGATATAATCAGGCGAATATACCCATAGTGCATGTTGTGGATCCTGAGAAAATTAGGTATAAGGGTACGGGTGGTACCGCAGCAGAAGAGCGAGAAGCAATGCACGGAAAGATGGAAGATGCGTGGAATCATAAGTTTGAAAAAGAGGATGCAGTATATTCCTCTGCAAGAGTAGAGCAACCTCAGTATGAAGTAGCTACTATTGGTGAGAGTATGGATGCTGAGAGTATGGGGTATGTTAAGTCTTCTATGGGAATACAACCTCAAGATGGTCACTTTGGTAACTCACCTAGTAACGTATACGCTGAGGTACCAGACAGTTATATCAGGGCAGCAGCAGATGGTATAGATGATGATGTAACTAAGATATGCATGAATTTACCAGAGTCCTGTATTGATGTTAATGCTAAGGGTATGATTGCTAATGGTGTGCCAGATGGTACACAGTTTGAGGTTTTGTCTAGTTTAGACAATACTAAAGACGGTGGTGGTATTATAGGGTTTGAGCAGAATGTGATGCCTTATGTGTACACTGGTGCACAATCAGTAGATGTATTCGGTGAGAATATGTCTGGACTATACGGTGCGGTTGGCGGTGAGAGGTGTATAACAGTTGGACAACCTAGACTCTATAATATTACTCGTTGGTTTGATATGCCGTGTGCATACCTCTCTGCTAACGAGGAGGGAGAACAAAAAGCATTTGGATGGTTACCGTATAAGTATTGTGCTTCTGAGCAGAAGGAAGCATCCTTCAGAGTATCAATGGAAATAGAAGGATATGTAGGCGGTACTCAAGGACCAGCATTTATGGAATTCCTCAGGAATATGCCAGTGCCTTTCCTACAGCAGAAGAGAGATATACCAGGTAACTCTGGAGAGAGGACATGGGCGTGTAAGAGGAGTAGTATAGATGGTAGATGTTACAGAGATCCTCAGGATGCTGGTAATATAGTCTTTGTTCCTGTCGGGTTAGATGAAAACACCTACGACTACAATAGATCTAACTATACAGAGCTGGAACAGTTACAGATGTGGGCTGGTGATAATATCACTAGTAGTGCAGCAGTGCAGACATGGTTAGGTCACCCTACGGCAGGAGATCCAGCAGGTACACCTCACTCTGTAGATTATACTGCGTTAACTGTAGCAGCATGCACTAACGGTGTGCCACCTAATGAGTGTTGGGATACATACGTACGGGGAGTTAATGCATCTGATGGTCCTCTTACTGTATACTGTGGATATGATGCGAATGGTAATGGTATAGCAGGTCAGACTTATTGTCAGGTACCTGAATTACAACCTAGTAATACTTGTCTAGCATTAGATAAATGTATGGATTCTTCTATTGCAATACCACCGAATAGGATTATAGAGAGTGAATCTAACGCTAGGTTGATTATGGGAACATATAATGGTACCATGGTAGTAAGAAACTACCTCACTGGTGGAGTTATAGCCCTGGGTAGGGCGTTGCGTAACTACGGTAATCCATTCTTTGATGAGTGTAGTGAAGAAGGATCTTGGACAGATGGACAAGAAGTCAACGATATCATAGAACCTAGAAGATAATGGCATTTGGATACCTATTACCAGTTTCATCTCTAAACGGACTACCTTGTAGTGGTCATGGATTGTGTTTACCATCCACTGTGCACTCTGTACAGGCGTGTGGCACCCCTCCTATCCCCTACAGCATAGTCATTAAAGAGTTTACCTGTTGGTGGCCTCCTCAACCCTTAATTCCTATATTCCCTGTTACTCCTTATAGGGCAACTGTGCAGGTGAATAGGATACCTATCATGTTATTAGGTGATACCTTTACACCACATATAGCGGTATGTACTAATATTGTTGTGTACATGTGTCCTTGTGGTAAAGCAATGTGTCCAACGCCAACTCCAATCCCTTGCAGTGTCCTTACAATCGAAGATGGTGGTGGTGTGGGGCATACTAGGATTGTTATGGCAACAACTTTAACAGTATTCGCTCTTAAATTGCCTATTGCAAGGATATTAGATCCACTAGGAGTAGGATTTCCTGGTTGGAGTTACCCTTGTTCATCTGTGGTTGCCTGGGGGCATGCAACTGTGCTATCATCATAGTAGTTTATTAACCAAAAATGGCATTATACGGTTCAAATGGAGATTATGTTGCTCCACCAGCAAAGAAAACGAGACAAGGAAACTCGAAAAACACAAAAATTGCTGCCACTTCACGTAACGCAGCTAAGAAAAGGTATAGGGGTCAAGGAAAATAGTCGGGAAACCCTATAAATAAAAGATATTAGCTAAATATCTTGGTAATAGTAGTCAAAAATGGCTTCTTATAGGTTCAGATCGGAAAAATATGTCTCCAGGGGATTTAAAGACTTAGCAGTCTCATTTAATTCTAATCCTAATACTGGAGATTTTGGTGTGGTTAAGAATGAAAACGCTATCAAACAGTCTGTTCGTAATTTAATTATGACAATGTTTGGTGAAAGACCCTTCCAACGTAGCATTGGATCTAAAGTTAAGGCACTTTTGTTTGAACCATGGGATCCATTTGCAGTGGATACCATTAAAAGTGAAATTTATAACTGTCTAACAAGACTTGAACCCCGTATTAAAGTAACTGGGGTCCAACTTCGTGATGATTCTGAGGTTAATTCCGTGCAAATAGGTATAGATTATACCATTGTAGGTGAATCAGAAACCCAAAACGTCGAATTTCTCCTAGAGAGAGCATAAAATGGCAGCAATTCCTTCACAATTAACGTCCTTAGACTTCTTTGAGATCAAAGAATCCATCAAATCGTACCTTCGGACTAGAAAAGAGTTTACCGATTACGATTTTGAGGGTAGCTCGAGCTCATATCTGATCGATATACTAGCATATAACACATATTATACTGCCTTTAACGCTAACATGGCGTTGAATGAAGCATTTTTAGAGACTGCAACGGTCAGAGATAACATTGTAAGGATCGCAAAGCAGTTAAATTACACTCCAAGGTCAATAAAAGCACCTAGAGCAGGTGTAAAGTTGGTTGCACAGACAACAGTTGGTCTAAATGGCACCACTTTCCCAGAATTTGCCACTGTTAGGAAGGGTGATGTCTTTGTTGCAGACAATGAAAACGATAGTTATACCTTTGCACTCACTCAAGACGTTCAAGTATCGGTAGATCCTTCTACTGGACAGGCAATCTTTGAGTGTATCCCTGTTTATCAGGGTAATTTGCTTACTGCAAACTATACAGTTGACTATACTAGGAAACAAGACTTCATTATTCCTGATGAAAACGTAGATACTGGTCTTTTAACCGTAGATATCTCTCCAAGTGCTCAATCATCAGAGACTGATACCTATAGTCTTGCTGCAAACGTCACAAATGCCAATGCAACTTCCAGAATTTACTACTTGGAAGAGACAGATGACATGAGATACCGTCTTGTTTTCGGAGATGGGTCAATTGGACGTAAATTAATTGATGGTGAATACATCAGAATCACATATGTGACCACTGATGGGGTTGAAGCTAACGGTGCAAGAGGTTTTGACTTCGTTGGTCAGGTTGTTGACAGTGATGCAAGGGTTATTTCACCCAATGCTATAAAGTTAACTACTAAAGACCATGCTCAAGACGGTGAAGACCGTGAAACATCACTCTCAGTCAAGTTTAGAGCACCTAGAGCGTATGCAACTCAGAATAGAGCAGTCACTGAGAATGACTATGAGCATATAGTCTCTGAAATATACCCCCAGGCAGCGTCTGTGACCGCCTACGGAGGCGAGAAACTGACTCCCCCTGTATATGGTAAGGTTTATGTTGCAATTAGACCAAAAACAGGAAATAAACTCAACGCAACTACAAAACAAAAGATTAAAAAGGACTTATTGAAGTATTCTATTGCTTCAATCGATCCTGTTATCATTGATCCTACAAGTTTCTACATTATTCCGAAATCTTACGTTTATTATAACGGAAATGACACTAATTTAACTGGATCTCAACTCGGTACTAAGATTTTACAAGGAATTGACCAGTGGAATAAGGCAGGTATCAATAATCGCTTCAATGGACGCATAGATGGGTCTAAATTTGGTTCGATGGTTGATAGTAGCGATCCTAGCATCTCTGGTAACGTCACTCAAATGACTTTAGGTCAAAATCTTGACCAATTCACCTTTGGTAACGTGTTTACTCAGTGTTTAGACTTCGGTAACCCACTTTATGACCCTTCAAACTTCGCAGGTAGTCCAAAAGACGATGATGGAGGTGGTGATGACGATGGAGATGGAGATGGAGGCACTAGTAAGTGTAAACCATCCTTCTCAACAGTAAAATCAGGCACATTCTATGCAACTGGTTATACTGAAGACCTAGTTAACCTAACTTTGACCGATGGAGCGACTGCTGTGGCAGTTTCTTCTCCTGGATTGTCAACAAATCAAACTAATCAGGTTTTGGTTCCTGTAAATATAAGAGATGACGGTCAGGGTAACCTAATTCTTGTTACAACAAGGGATGAAACCGAATTAACATTAAATCCTTCCGTTGGAAGTGTCGATTATGCAAATGGTAACGTTTGCGTAGGTCCGATAGCGATCCAAGGCACTCCAGATGACACTGAGAGACTCCCTATCCAGGTTTTACCTGCTGGTGGGTCAATTGCGGTACCACCTGGCGTAGATCCATCGGTCTTTAACCCCACAGTCAATCCAATTGACTACACAATCAATGATGTAGCAATCCCCACCTTCGATCCTAATAACTTTAATGGTTATAATTTCGGTGACCTAGGGGGTATAAATATCATTGACTATCCAAGTGACTCATTCACTTATCCAGTTAGCGATTCCTGTTTCTAAGATAGATGCCGATTACGAAGAATATTAACGTCTCTGATAGGGTCGAAAATCAGTTACCTGAGTTTATTCGTCAGGAAGACAGACAATTAGTCAACTTCTTGTTTGAATATTATAAGTCTCAGGAAAAAACAGGTAGACCATACGATATACTCAACAATTTACTGAGATATCTTGATCTTGATAGTTACACCTCTGAAGAGTTATCAAGTTCAACTAAACTGCTGAACGAAATTGGTTTATATGACAAAAAGATAGAAGTTGAGGAAATAGACGGATTCCAGCGTCAAAATGGATCCTTGATGATTGATAATGAGGTAATTTACTATGAATCTGTTACTCGTGGTCCTGATGTTATTATTACTCCTGGGATCTCTTTTCCCCAGTTTAATAAGAAGAAGCAACAGCTAGAAAACCCCTTTACACTGTTTGATGGTGTTGAAAACAACTTTCAACTAAGCTTTTTAGGTACTCCAGTCGCTCCTCCTTCAGCAGAGCACTTAATTGTGATTACCTACAACACAATGTTGGTGCCAAACGTAGATTACTTCATTGAAGGGTTTAATATACGTTTTGATAGTCCACCTAGAGATAGAACTGGTGCAGATGATTCAGAATTCACTAGATTAACATATTTGGTCGGATATTCCGATCAAACCATCACTGTAACGGATTCTATTCCATATCAGGAGTGGCAAAACACAAAAGAGTATCCATTACGAGTAAATGGAAGTTCATACACCCCAACTTCCGAAATTGGACTAATAATTAATAAAAATGGTCGTTTACAAGTCCCTTATGAGGATTTTACCGTTTTTGAAGATAGAGTTGTTTTCAAAAATGAAATTGGAGCTGCTGATGCTATCCATATTAGGTCTGTTGAATATATTGCTCCTTCTTACGGTTCAGGAGCAACCGCAATTGCTAAGGTTGCTAATGATGGCACAATTGGGGCATTAATCCCTAAAGATGGTGGATCTAAGTACAGATTAGACTTTGCACCCAAAGTTACCATCACAAGTAACGATGGTAGAGGTTCAACTGCCAGATCTTTGATTGGTGGTATTAAAGACATCAATTTAATAGATGGTGGTCAAGGATACAATTCATATAACCCTCCAATCCCAATTGTAGCGTCTCCAAACGATCCTAATGGCACTGCTGCACAAATAAGTCTTACAGTTAACGATACTACTGGAATGGTCGATAGTTTGACCATTACTAACAGTGGTAGCGGTTATGACTTCATTCCAGCGATCTCATTTAAGAATCCTGGTGGAGCAATCATAACTCAACCAACAATTGACAGTGAAGGACGTGTTAACGTTGATACTATCACTGTTTCTACTATGGGTAGTGGATATAGTAATCCTCCTCTTGTTTATATCGATCAAGCACCTGATGGTGGTATTAATGCTCAAGCAATCGCTAAAATCAACCAGGATGGGCAAGTTTACGAAATTCAGATTACCAACCGTGGTAGAGGGTATCTGACCCCTCCTAGGACTAAAATAATCGATCCTATCGGTGCTCAGGTCTTAGACGTTACTGTAGCATCTGGATCAGTCACAAATATCGAAATGTTGACTGGTGGACAGGGATATACCGATGCACCTTCAGTTTATATTGTAGATGACAGAAAAGATGGATATGGAGTGCCAATTGGAGGTACAGGTGCTTTAGCACAAGCAACTATCTTTAATGGCGAAATAACAGACATTAATATCATTAATTTTGGTACTGGTTACTCTGAGACAGAACCTCCCAAGATATACATCGCAGAACCTCGTGCAGCAAGAGCATCGGTAGATGTTGGGTTTGATCAGGTTACTGGATTTGCTATTATCGAAGAAGGAGCAAATTACTCTCCTAGTGCGTTTTTAGGATGTGCTAGAGGTGTATCTGGTCCTGTAGCTTACGATAACCTTCATAATGAGATATATGCTGGTGAAGCTGCTCTAAGACAATCAAATCACCCAGCAGGGTCTTATGTAACCAATTTAGACTCTTTATTCATTAAAGAGGTCTTTGATAAGTTTAGAAGGCAGTATTTGCCTACTTTGGATATTGATTTTTCCAAAGTTAACCCAGTTCAGGTAATTAAGAATATTACCGACTTCTATATCTCCAAAGGAACCAAATTAGCAACTCAATACCTCTTTAAGATTCTATTTGGTGAAGACGTTGATCTTTACTATCCTAAAGATGAAATCATCAGTCCATCTCATGCTACTTGGGTTGTAGACACTATTTTACGTGCTGAGTTAATAGAAGGTGATGCTGCAAACCTTATTGATTCTCAAATCAACCAATATGCTGATGAAGTAGACACTAGTGTTACCAATGCATCTGCGTTGATTGAAAACGTCATTACCATTATTGAAGGTACTGACACCATCTATGAATTAGCAATATCTGAAGAAACCCTAGTTGGTAGGTTTATTATCCCCTATAAGACTCGTCTTGTTGAGCCTCTTAGTTTAGACGGTCAAATCCTAACTGTTGACAGTACTATTGGATGGCCCGAGAGAAACGGTACTATAAGGGTCAATGATGAGGAAGAAGTCCAGTATAAGGAGAAGTCCCTAAACCAGTTCATAGAGTGTACTAGGTCTAAGAATGGAGTCGTCGAAGATTGGGATCCTGGTACCATAGTCCAGTCAGACATCTATGTTTACGTTAATAGAGGTACTTCAACAGAATGTAAGTTAAGAGTGTTAGGTATCGCTGAAGCAGGTACTACAGTTCTTAATGATACTGGGTCATATTACCTTCAAGGAGATAAACTAAAGGTAGCAAACCTTGGATCTACTGCTGAAGAATTAAGACTTCAATCTTGGTTATACAACGTTAAGAAACTGATTCAGGTTAATAACATTACTCCTGGTGGTGTTAATAACCAGACTGCTACTGTAGTTTGTGATAACCCTCACGGTCTACTAGTTTCTGACCAAGTTACAATATACGGTGCTAACCCTGTTGTATACAACGGCACATTCACTGTAACCTCTAGAATTGATCAGTTTACATTCTCATATCAGATAGCAGTACCAACGGAGATAGTACCTGGTGGTAATATCTTATTATCAGTTGACCTCAACAGAGGTAAATCTGATATCACATCCATTAATAAGGTTGTAAGTGAATTTACTACTAATATACAGAATGCATTCTTCAACGATAACTATGTTTATGTTGCTGCTTCTGGTCTACCCAATTATAAGATTGGTCCTTTCACTGGGTCTGCTCTCATCCCAGGAAACCAAAGAAAACTCTTAAGATTCCCCAGACTAGTCCAGACAATCTCAGAACGTAAGACAGTTGATCCAGGAACACCTATCGGTGCTTGGATTAACGGTGTTTCTATATGGTCTTACAAATCAAGAGAATTTATCCAATATGGTCCTTTAACATCTATCACTGTCACCAATTCAGGTATAGACTATGATGCTGGTGCTAAACCTAATGTAGAGATTACAGGTGGTGGAGGAACAGGTGCTACTGCTGAGGTTATCGTTAATGGTAGTTTAGACTCCTTTGAGGTAACTGAGGGTGGATCTGGATATACATTCTCACCACTAGTTTCTATTGTTGGTGGTAATGGTAGCGGTGCTACTGCACAGGCAGTTATTACTGGTGGTAGAGTAACAAGAATTCTAGTAGAGCAACCAGGTAAAAATTATACTACTCAACCCCTAGTGTCTATCACAGGTGGTGGCGGTAGCGGGGCAACTGCAACTGCTAACGTTAGAGGTACTATTCAGAGTGTTAACGTAACAAACTTTGGTAGTGGTTATACTTCACTTCCTGCTATTAAGGTTAACTCTGGTGAAGGTGCTCTAGCACAACCAATCGTTATTAATGGCAGAATAGTTTCTATCGCTATTATTAACTCTGGTGAATCATATACAACTGCACCTACTGTAATCATTAATGGTGATGGTTTCGGTGCTATTGCTAAAGCAACTATTGGCACGATTGGAGAAGACAAAGGTCGTGTATTAGGAATAACTATCACCAACAAGGGTATTGGGTATACACAAGGTTTAACCACCGTTAGACTCGAAGCAGTGGGTCAATTAGCGACCTTTACACCTACTGTGTATCAGTGGAATAAGAACCTTGAATATGATCTTGACACTAAATTTGATAATGCAAGAGGTTATGTATTCACTGGATATAACAACCAGTTTGGTGGTGAATATGCTCACCTATCAGATCCTAAGGAATTGAGATATGTTGTTGGTGACAACGTATTCCTAGATCCTGTAACACAGACATTTAAAGAATTAGAATCTAACTACCAACACTCACCTATTATTGGTTGGGCGTTTGATGGTAACCCAATATATGGTCCTTATGGATACATTGATCCTACTGATGCAAATAGTGGTATCAGAAGGATGCGTACTTCCTTTAAATTAAAGACAAACGTTGTATATGATGAGATAACCAATCCTGACCCTGCTAGGGTAGATGGTCCTCCTATTGCAACATACCCTGCTGGTACCTTTGTTGATGACTACTATTATGATTTCCAGTCTGGTGACCTAGACAATTATAATGGTCGTTTCTGTAAGACACCAGATTATCCAGATGGCACATATGCTTACTTTGTAACTATAGACGCTAGTGAATCAGGTCTTCCAGAGTATCCATACATTTGTGGTCCTCAGTTTAACTCACTTCCAGATGACTGGAACTTCTCTCAGATAGCAACACAGGAGAATATTCCTGATGGTGTTGTCCGTTATAGAGATCCATATACTGATGTTGATATTGATGTAGATCGTCAACCAAACCAAGAGGCAGATGTCTTTACTACTGAGATTGAAGGTTATCCTATAATCTTTGAAATACAAGACTCTAATAATGATGGTTTGATTGATGCTAATGAGCAGCAAGAATTACTAGAGATGTCTGAAGAGGCAACTCTACAAATCTATGATTACTTCCCTAAAGTATCAGAAGAGTCTAGAGTTGATATAGAAGTTGAGACAACTACACAGTTTGAGAATGCTCAGATAGATGGATTCGTTGTTGAGAACCCAGGTGAGTCTTATCAGGTCAATGATACCGTATTCTTCGATAATGAAGGTACTGGTGGATTTGGTGCATCTGCTCTTATTGAATCTGTACAAGGTCAAAGAATTATTGGTTATCAGAAAGAGATAATTGGTGACCGTCCTTACGGTGTAATTACCACTGCTGAAGGTCATGAATTAAGACAGCAAGATGAGATCATTGTAAACTCCCGTCCTGTTATCGATAATACCAGTAAGATCTACAAAATGAAGGTTGTTGCTGGTGTTGAAAGAATTGATATTACTCAAGCAGGTACTGGATATAATCTTGACATTCCACCTACATTTGAATTGATTACTGCATCTGGTCAAGATGCTGAGTTATCTCTACAACTAGAAGGTACTGGTCAGATCAATTCTGTTAATATCATTAACTCTGGTAATGGATATGACGATGATAATCCTCCACAGATTAGAGTATCTCATCCACAGCAATTTAAGAAAACTCGTTATTGGTTAACTGAATATAAGGAAGCAGCTGGTCAAGTTACTATACATCACTCAATAACTACTGCACAACGTTATACTTACATTTGTGGTAGTGTGCTTGAGGCAGATGGTGATCAAGCAGCAATTCTTGCCAAATTTGATGACCTAGGCCAACTTATATGGGAGAGAGATTTAATCCCTACTAATGGAGGCACTAAGAAGGCAGAATTCGTCAAGATGCATATTGATGATGTTCCTGAGAATGATATCATATATGTTGTTGGTCAAAGTTATGATCCTAACAATTCACAGTATAATCCTGATGTTTGGTTAGGTAAGTATGAATCAGGGTTTAATAATGCAAATGCACCTGATGGTGTCTTACTATGGCAGAAGTCAATTGCAGGTATCTCAGGTCTTTCTAGAAGGGACTGGGTAACAGGAATAGACCTAGACCAAGATGGTCGTATTTACCTTTGTGGTTATACTGATAGTAACTCACCTGATCCTAACGATATGTGGGTTATTCAGTGTAGTATTGATGGTGACCTTGTAGAAAAACGTAAACTTGCTTCTGCTGATGATTCAGAAGAAATGCATCAAATTAAGTGGATCTCAGATGATAGATTCATGTTTGTTGGTGTAAATGACCAAAACGATGACTGTATCTTCGGTGTATTCTTCTATGATGGTGCAAACATTGAAATTGACTGGATTAGACAAATTCCTACAGTTGGTGGATATGTAAGAGACCCAAGATTTATTATTGACAATTATGATGATGTTGTACTGATTTGGAACGTTTATAACTCTGCTACTTCCAAATGGGAGAAAATACAGATTAATAAGTTCCCAGTTGCAACTGCTAACACTGCATGGACTTGGAGTAAGACAGTTACTGTTTCTGGTAATGTAGATTCTATCAAACACGCTGGAATCAGTTTAGACGTGTTTGGTAACTATACATTAGTTACTGATGTTATAGAATCTCAAAATCAAAGATATTCAGTAATTCATTATCTCAAGTATGATGGTAGTGTAATTAAAGAGACTAAAGTTGATGATACTGCTAATATTGGATTCCAGACTAAGTGGCATACTGTTGACAACTCTGGAGACTGTATTCTTGCTGTAGATCGTAGACAATCAGATCAGATAGCATCATATCGTTTTAATAACGATGCTGCTAGAGATGAGGATACTACTAAGCAGAATTTATCAACAATGGCATTCCATACTACTGCGAATGCATGGATTGATACATCTATTCAAAAGTTTGGTGCTGGATCACTTAAGTTAAGTGGTATCTGCCCCTTTAAACTTCCTGCTTTAAATCTTACTGGTAAGGAGTGGAGTTATAGAGCATGGTTCTCTATGGCAACTGCTCAACATACTGCACAGAATACTAAACCATTATTCTTTGATATAACACCTGTTGCTGGTGATAGTATACAAGTAGAATTAGATGGTAATAGCACAAGTGGTAACTATGAGAAGTTTGTTATTTACGTTAACTCAGTAGAAGTTGCTTCTTCTGCTGTTGCTACTAACTGGACTACATTTGGTAGTGCTGCATGGTGTCATGTAACTTTCCAGAAGAGAGAAGAGTCTCTTGGATTGTATCAGTATGAGATATTCTTAAATGGAAACCTAGTTTGTAACTATCAGTCCACATCTGATATTAGCGTTGCTGATGTAACCTTTGCTGGTAAGTATTCTGGTCCTAATTCAGGTAATTCATTCATTGGTTGGATAGATGATCTTGTAGTTGATGATATTGCACCATATACTACTGCATATACTTTACCAGGAGAAGAGATTCCTGTTACTACATCTATTTCAGATTCTGCTTTAATCAAGTTTGATAGACTCCATGATAAGAGAGCATCTTATACTCTTACTGGAGTATCTAAGTGGTCAACTATAGAGTTTACTGATATTGAAACTCCTACTACTTGGGCTGATCTGAACATATCTGCATTTAGTCCTTGGGATCTAGGTGCTGGTGGTCTTCAGATCTTGGATATGTCACAGGTTGCTGCAACCTTTATACCTGGCACATATTCATTTACTACAACTAAGTCTGAGTATGCAACTAAGACTTCTACAGTTCCATCACCACTAGGTAAGACATTAGAGATTAGTGCTGACGTAATTAGTAAGTTCTATATCCGTGATGCTCTATATCAGAAGATTGATAATGTCCTTGAGTTTACATTTAACCAAGATGTTAAGTTAACTAAGGGTGCTATCATACAGCAATTTAATAGTGCTGGAATTACTCAAGCATACGGCACAATCGTAAAAGTACCTGAGGGCACTTTACTTAATCCTGGATTCGGTAATAAGTATCAAGTCGGTAAAATGTATGGTACATTTAACGATACTGACAGGTTTAGAACTGACGTTGCTGATGTAAACCAAATAGCAGGTCAATATTTCAATATTGACGAACCAGAGAGTCCTTGGCAAGCTGCTACAGTATATGCTCAAGGAGATAGAGTATACAGTGACAAGAAGATCTATGAAGCACTAGGTGCTGGTACATCTGGCACAATTGCACTTACTCATACTGCTGGTCAAGCAAGTGATGGTAATATAAACTGGGTATTCATTGATGATGCAGGTAAGTTTACTCTTGACCTAACACAACATCCATATCCAATGCCACAATATCAGGGTGGTGATATGCCTGAGTGGGACAGTGGTCTTTTATATGTTGTAGGACAAAAAGTAAGACATAAGTTAAATGTATATGAGGTAGCAAGTGGTGGTGCTGGTGTATCTGGTACAACTGCTCCAGTTCATACTACTGGTGATGCTTCTGATGGAAGTGTAACTTGGACATTTGTATCAACCTCTGAGCCTATCAGTGATTACGCTAGAAACCTAGGATATGACTTAGGTAACAACTATACAGTACAGATTATAGAGATACATCCTGGTTCACTATACATCCCAGAAGATGTTATTAGTGTTAATGCTGGTAATATAACTGTTGCTGAAGATGAGAAGAGTGTAGTTGTTGGTGGATTAGCATCTGTTAAGAAGATTCGTGTTACAGCACGTTTAGAGAAAGATATTATTAGGACTGCAACTGCTCGTACCAAGTACGTTTATTGCACATCAAATAGTGCTCATAACTTCGATGCTGGTAGTATTATCTTTACTGAAGGATTCCAAGGCACTCAGTTTAATGGATCATTCTTTATCGATCAGGTAATTGGATCTAGAGAGTATACATTTGGTATTAGAGATGTTGCTGTAAGTGACCCTGCATTTAATAACAATGCCATTAATAGTGTTAACATCTATGCCAAGCATCCAACATTAGAATTTACTAGAAATCATCAGTATGTCTTTGATGTATCTGATACTTCTAACTTCGGTTATTACCTATCATTCTCTCAGGATAACCAATACAAACTAGAATATTCATTTAACAATATTGAGAGATCTGGCACACCAGGTGTTCCTTTAGGTGCTGGTCAATATCCGTTTGTTAAATTCTCTGTATTAGGTGATGTAACTAATATCTCTTACTACTTCGATCCATCAAGGACTGGCACTGACTCTCCTGTTGGACCTCTATCCTTCATTGATGTTATTACTACTCCATTTGAAGGCACATTTACTGTTACCGAAGTACCAACAGATACTAGTTTTAAATTCCAATTATTAAAAGAGCCAGAGAGAAACAACGCTGAAGTTGGCACTGATGAATTTGATCAAGTCTATTCATACTATTCAACTACTTCTACAAGAGCAGTTGGACCTATCAATACAATTCAACTGGTTTCTCCAGGTGGATTCTATCAGAAGTTACCTATCATTAGTGACATTGCATCCTTCAGACAAGTTGAGAAGGTTGTAATTCTTGATGGAGGTACTGAGTATGCTCCAGGTGTTTACTATGACGTACCAATTGCTGGAGACGGTGAAGGTGGTAAAGTAACTATTACTGTTGAAGTTGATGATGAGGTTGGATCAGGTACTCTTACTAATGCTCAAGTAGCAGATCCAGGTAAAGGATATACTATTGCATCTGTTGATATTGATGCTATTCCTGGAATCTTAGGTCAGACACTTGCAGGTTCTGGTGGTGCTGTTAGTGTTGTTATTCCTGCTGAAGGTACTGGTGCATCTGTATTCTTAACAGGTAATAATATTGGTAAGATTAAGAGACTGAAAAATAATGAATTTGGTTTCGGTTACTCACATGACTATACCTTAAAACCAGAGATTACATTCCCTGTTAACCTACAACTCTTTAATACATCAATACTAAGTCAGATTAAGATAACCAACCCAGGTGCTGGTTATACTTCAACTCCTGCTGTTGTAATTGAAGGTGGTGGTGGATCTGGTGCTGAGGCAGAAGCAATTGTTAAAAACAATCGTCTTAGTGAGATCATCATTAAAAACAGTGGTGCTGGATATTCATCCGAACCAACGGTTACTCTAAAATCAGAATTTAACTATGTTGTTAACTTAGACCTTAACTATCTACAGTTTAACTTCCCACATGGTATAACCACTGGTGCAGAAGTCCAATTCAGAGCAGATGATATTGGTAGCACAGAAGGTGAATTACCAAAACCAAGTACCGCAGGTTTGACTCAGTTAGTCGCTGGACAGACCTATTATGCTATTGCTGGTGAGGTAGCAGGTTTAGAAACTGACCAATTAAGATTTGGTCTTACTTTACAATCAGCACAAGCTGGATCTTACATAACCTTCCTAACTCAGGGATCTGGTAGGCAGACACTTCTAACTGAGGTATTTGGTGGTAAAGCAGAAGCTGTTGTTGAGACTTCAAGATTCTTAGAAGGAGAAGAGGTATTCCAAGGATCTGCTATTGAGACTGCTACAGCGATTGGTAAGGTATCTACTAACACTGGTTGGCAGATTGGTCCTAAGATTCTTAAGATCGTTGATTACACTGGTGATTGGGCAAAAGGTGAGAAGGTAACAGGTGTTATATCAAAGGCATCTGGTATTATCGATAACTTCTCAATCGCTCGTGGTGTGCTGAATATTGGCTCCCTAACGAAGACACCAGGCCGATTCATTGATGACGTTGGTAAACCATCTGAAATTGTCCAGAAGATTCAGGATAGTTTCTTCTACCAGAACTTCTCATACGTTGTCCAGTCAGAGATTCCTATTACTGAGTGGAAGACACAGGTATTGGAAAATAACCACCCAGCTGGTTTCAACATGTTTGGACAGTTGCAACTTAGTGGTGGTAAGGATGTATCTGGACGTAAGATTGGTACAGAATTTACAAAGAAAGTTAATATACAAAACTATAGTAATGTAAACCAAATTACATCATTCGGTGCTGCTCAACCTATCTACACCGACTATAACAATACTGAGGTTCTCTTCCGTAAGAAGCGTCTAACTTCTTCTGAGGAAATCTTAACTTCTATTGTTAAGAAGATGGATGATATTGGGGATCAGTTTGATGGTATTAAGAAGTCATTCCCAATTACTGTTGAGGGTGAAACTGTAATTGTTAAAGATAACCAGTTATTGATTACTCTTAACGGTATTATTCAGTCTCCTGGTGTTTCTTATCAGATCGTTGGTGGTAACTTAGTATTCTCTGAGCCACCTAAACCACCTTCTAAAGTTAACTATAGAATCTTAGGTGTTACTCCAACTCCTATCTACAGAATTGCTCTTTATGATGGATTTGGTGGTACTAACTATGGTATCTTCCCAACATTAGGACAGCAGATTCAAGGTCAATTATCTGATACAGTTGCTACTGTTATTGATACAGGAACTAATCATCTAGATGTTATCAATCTAGTTGGTGGTACTTTTGATCTTAATGAGCAGATCAAGAGAGGAGAATTATTCGCTGCATTAGTAGAATCAGTAACTCTAGTTAATAGTCCTACCATATTCAGATTTGGTGAGGGACTTACAAACCTTGAAGGAGATACTGCATACGTTGAAGAGACTAACGTAGATAATCAAGGTGTTATTAATGATCGTATTGTTGTAAGTAAGACTTCAGGTACTCCTAGATTTGAAACTGGTATCTTTGACTTCAAACTTAATGAATTCATATATTCTGCCTCATCTAAGATAGCAGGCCAGATTACATACATTGCTCCTTACAGTGATCCTATTAATGACGAAGTTGTTGATGAATTGATCATTAACAAAGGAACAACCTTCCAAGGATTACTATATGAGCGTTTAGTTAGTCTTGAGAATCCTAATGTCATCTTAGACGACATCTCACAGTCTTCTATCACTCCTACTGAGATTAACAATAGTGATGAAAGAATTAATGCTGACTTCCTTGATTTCGAGCAAGTTAGGACAACTGAGGTTACTTACAGTCAAGTTACTGGTGGAAACTTCACTTTAGGCGAAGTTATCAGAAATAAGAAGGTATTCTACGGAAATCCGATTTCTGTCTTCCACGGTAATGCTTCAAATAGATTCCTTGATGCAAAACGGAATATATCGAATAATAAGCAAGAAATCATTGATTTTGCAGAAGCACAGATTGCAATTGATCATCCTGACTATTATTTCCCTAATGACATCATTACTAACTCTTGGAGTAGATTTAAGGATGCATATCGCTTAATTCAGAATAATAAGGCAATGATCGCTGGAATGGCGTTTGATGACATGAAGACTCAGTATCCTGGATCTTCTATTCCTTCAGATGCGAAATGTAAGCGAGATCTCGAATATATGATCGATGCTATCTCAATTGACTGTTTTGCAGGTGGTAATGTATATACTCGTAAATTTGTCCAACAATTCTTTACTGCTGAAGGTGTTTACCAACATGTAAACGCACAATCTGCTGAAACTCGTTTTGCCTTTGAAAAAGCAAAAGATAGAATGAAAGCAGCAGTTGCTAACCAATATTCAGGTACAATCAACGCTGTTAACTCTGGAGACTCTTGGACTGGTTATCAGGATCTTACAATCACTGCTGACCCTTCACCTAATGATAATTACGGTACTCCTGGTTCAAACACTTCAAATACCAATTCTGACAACTGCACAGATGTTCAAGCTGCAATTACAACACTTTGGGAGTTTACTGACGAAGCATTAAACAACTCAAGTTTAAATGACTTACCTGACGAAACTATTGGTACATACTCACCTCATCAGACATTATGTCGTAGAGACTTAGGATACTTCATAGATGCTATTGCTAACGACTTAGGATCTGGTGGACAGTATAATACAGTAGAATTCACTAAGAAATTCTTCGATGCTGCTGGTATCCCTCTAACTAACGGAATTGCTGGAGAAGAGGCACAAGCTGTTACTGCTTTCCAAGCAGCAAGAGATTTGATGTATAGAGCGATTAATAACCTAATGTATTGGAAAGATCTTTCTGGGGTTGGATATAACCTTAATGATCCTACAACTTACTCTGGTGGTGTTGCTCCTGCTAATACTTACGATGCAAACTATGCATCTGGTAATAACCAAGATATTAACAATTGTGCTAACGTTAAGACCTATATCGGCACTTTAAGTGATATAGCGACTGTAGCATTCAATGCTGGTAATTTAACCAATGTTAATGCTCTAACAGTTACTGACGGCACATTCCAAGATAATGAAACAATAAGGACAACTAAGATCGGTTATAAGAATCGTTCTCGTGGATTATTCATTATTGGCGATCAGATTAAAGGTATAACTTCTGGAGCAGTATTTGAAGCTCTAGGATCCAATTCTGGTCTAAAATGGATATTTGCTGGAAATATCACTGGCACATTCCAAGCAGGTGAATATATCACTAATAGTCGTCTAACTGCAACAAATTGCACTCATAGTGTAATAGTTAAGAAGGCAGAATTGAGTGGTAGTAAATCTGTCTATGTCCCAAGTAATGCAATACTTAAGACTCCAGAAAGTCTAGATTTTGAGTTTGGCACTGGTGACTTCACTATTGAATCATGGATACGTCCTGCTGCTAATGTTGGCACACAATACCTATTTGACTTCCGTCGTTTGAGTTCTGCTCAAGGTTTGAATATTAGAATGGATGGTCAATCAATTAAGGTATATAACGGTAATACTTTAGGTGTTGACAGTGGTAACATAGTTGCAACAACTGGTACTTGGTATCACTTATCTGTTGTTAGAGCATCAGGTGTTACTCAAATGTATGTTAATGGTGCACAAGTTGGATCCAACTGGGCAGATACTAACACATATCTCTATGCTGCTGCATCTATCGGTATGGACTTCAACCAGACATCACATTGGGCTGGTCATATTGATAACTTGTATATTAGAAAAGGCACAGCAGATCATCAAACAGGATTTACTCCACCAACTCAAGTTGATTATACAGTAGATGGTATTGTATTAGGTCTAGACGGTGAAGCACCTTTCATACTTTCAACTACTGAAGTATATGCAGAGTATAGTGGACAGAGATCTTCTAACGCTGCTGCTAAGAAGGTTGACTATGCTAATCTTCTCACTATCATTGAGGACGTTGATTTAGGTCGTCAAGAGTTTAGAGACTGTGCTGATATCATTGACCTTAATGGTGCATGGATAGCAGAAGAAGCAGTTGGTAGAATGAAGGCTGCATTCTCAGACTTTACTATTAAGGGTGATGTACCTTCTGAAAACAGCTATGGTGGTACTGATAAGTGTATTAGAGATACTAAGGATTATATCTTAGGAGCACTTGTTAAGGACTTAAGAGAAGGTGGAAACTATCATACAATCTATACAGCAAGGACTTATCTAACTATTGGTGGTGAGTTAAACTTTATCGGTAATGAGATTCTACAATCTCTCTATACATGGAATGAAGTTGTAAAACTTGCTAAGGAAGTTATAACAACTGTTAGCGATACATTAACTGGTACCTATACTACCAGAATGAGAATTCCTAATAACTTCTCAACTCCTGCTGCTGCTAATGTCCAGGCTGAAATCACTACTTTAGGTGATGATCTACTTAAGGTTATTGCTCCTAACGATCAGAGATTTAGAGAAGGTGGATTCCAATTATGGAAGAATAGAGATTATATTGCAGAAGAGACTGCTGGATATATTCAGAATAAGTATCAGCAAGAAATTAATGGTGTTGTATATGACTTCCTTGAGATGCCTGGATATGGAGAACCATATTGTGTAAGAGACATCAAGGACTTTATTATTCCTGGTGTTATTGCTGACTTGGTAACTGGTGGTACATATCAGACACAATCTGTTATAGACAAGTATCTTGATGATCAGGGTAACATCCTTAATATTGAGCACGAAATAAGTGCAATGATGGATGCATTTGAGTATGCCAAGATGCTTTGTATGAAGGCAATTAATAACCTTCTAATGTCTCCTGGAGAAGTAGCAAATGGTCTACAAGATGAAGATGGTAATCCACTAAGTCTTCCTGCATATGTCCAAGAAGAATACTTCTCTCCTACTTACACTACTAGAGGTGCGTATAGAGACTCTACTATCGTATTAGATACAGAAGGATATCCTCAAGCAAATAGATCTTCAAATGACAGATATCTAGATGCTGCTGAAAGTATCTGGACAAATAGACATCTCATTGCTAAGGAATGTGTCAGCATAATGAATGACCTTTCTAAGTATGAGAATCTACAAATTCCTGGTGGTCATGTTAATTGTGAAGATGATGTCATCGATATGATCGAGGCATTGGTACATGATATAAGATTCGATTGTAACGAGAAGACATACGATGCTGCTGCATTATATGTTGAGACAGAGAATAATTCACTTAAGCATATTGAGACTGAGTATGAAGCAACTATTACTGTAGTTAAGATCCTAAGAGATATTTGCACTATGGTAATGCGTAATGCATTTGGTAGAGATTATGTAGAAGGACATCAGCCAGACTTGAAACCAGTCCAGACATATGAGCAAAATCCAAGAGAAGATCTATATTGGAAGTGTGGTGATGCTATTGATGGAAACATCAGATATATTGCAGAGCAAGCAGTTGCTGCTGGATTAAGACAGTATCCTGGATTATTGATTCCTGGTGGATCTGTTAACTGTGTGCATGACGTTACTGATATCTTGAGATCGTTGGTATTCAACCTCAAGTATGGTGGTAACAACTGGATGCAGTATGCTTCTGAATTCTATACAACATATACTGGTAATCTAGATCACGTTACTAACGCATCTACTGAAACTAACTGGATCATTAATAAAGCGAAAGAGTATGCTATCCGTGCAATGAAGGGTCAGGTTATTACTAATGATGCTGGTCACAATGTAGATCAAACAATCTATGATGCTGTCCCAAGACCTACAACATCAATGTTTAATTCTGGTCCTGACGGTCTACAGATTAACCAACCTAATAATATTATTACTAGATCATTCAAGTTTGGTGAAGATAAGATATCCACAACTGATACTGGCACTGGTATAGTACCTGATGAAGATGCAGTATTCAGATTAGTTACTAAGTTACCTTCATCTCCAATAGATTGCTGCTTATTTGAAGCAGGTAATACTACTGCTGGTGTCTGGGTTGGTATTAGAGATGGTGGTACTTACTTCAGACTCCGTGCAGGTAATGGTGCCAATTCCTATAGTGGTGGTGCATCATATACCAGTGACACTGGTCTAGCAATGCTTGACCTTCAAGTAAGTAGTCTATCAGATTACTTTGATAACGGAGATCATGAGATAGTATTTGAAATAACAGTTGGTGGTACGGTCACAGTTGGTCCTGGTGCAATTAAACTCTGGATAGATGGTAACTTTATAGCTGAGTCAACTACTCCTGGTGGTCAGAATACTGGTTTAGCAGGTGGTAGTGGTATATTTGCTTCTGCTAATTATGCTGGATTTGGATCCTCTGCTGGTTCAATAGTTGCTGGAGAAGCTGCAACTGTTAACACATTTACAGTTAACGTTGGTCCTGCTCCTACTATTGCTTATAACGTTACTAATGCAAAGTATGATAGCAGCACAGGTGATCTATGGTTAACTACTGGATCACATAATCATACTGTTGGAACATATCTCAAGTTAGTCACCAATTCGATTAACTTCACTTGTGATATGGATAACAACCAGTCAACTCATTCATATCCTAGATCTGGTGACCCTGCTGGTAACACTGCTATAGAAGTACTTAAAGTAGGATCTACAGAATGGACAGCTGACACTGCTTCATATAATCCTGAGACAGGTATGATGACAGTTACCGTTCCTGATCATGGAATGTCAGACTCTACAACTCATACTGCTAAAGATGCTGCATATGATCCTGATAGTGGTGTATTACAGATAAGTTGTGACGATCATGGATTTAAGACTGGTGATCAAGTTAAGATACATAATGGATCTATAATATTCACTTGCTCTCAAGATAACTATGCTACTAAGCACGGATATCCTAGAGCAAAGGATCCTGCTGGTGACCAGTGGTTATTAGTTGAAGAAGTAACTTCTAAGGACGTATTTAAAGTTAACGTTGGAATGACTCCTAGAGTGGAGTATAACGTAAGTGATGCAGAATATAATCAAGTTGACGGAGAATTAACATTAGATGTAGGAAACCATCGTTTCGTTGGTGCTACACACCATGTTGCCTCTTATGCTGAATATGATGCAGCAAAAGGTCATTTGAAGATGACAGTACCTGGACATAAGATCACCAAAGGTGAGCAGATTCAGATTACTGAAAACTCCATGACATTCACATGCTCAATGGACAATCATTATACTAATCACGTTTATCCAAGATCTACTGATCCTTGTGTAGGTAACTGGTTAGATGTTGTTGAGTCTGATATTCCTGGTGGCACATTTACAGTTAATGTTGGTCAATCTCCTATTGTAGGATTCAACCCAACTGCTGCTACATTTAATGCTGAGACTGGTGCTCTTAATTTAGTAATTGGATCACATAGTCTAGCAGCTGGTACACATATCAAACTAGCACAAAACAGCTTACACTTTACTTGTGATATGGATGATCATTCATCTACTCACTCATATCCAAGATCTAAGGATCCAGTGCATAATGAGCCATTAGTAATTACTGCTACTGATTCAAATTCTATTACAGTTAACGTTGGTATTACACCTCAGGTAGAATACGATGTAGATGCTGCTACCTTCGATACTTCTACTGGTGCGTTAGTATTAACTACAGACAGAAAATTCAGTTTCCGTGATAGTAGTATTCACAGTATATCTGGTGCAACATATAATGGATCTACTGGTTTAATGAGATTGACTGTTGCTAATCATGGATTTGGTAATGGTGACTATGTTAAGATTGCTGATGGTGGAGTCACGTTTACTTGTGACATGGATAACAATGCTACCAACCATGCATATCCTCGTGCTTCTGACCCTTATAGTAATAAGTGGATGGATGTCCGTAATGTATCCTTGGATCAGTTTGATGTATATGTTGGTAAGACACCTGAGTTACCATTCACAGTATCTGATGCAACATATAATCCATCAAATGGTACTTTGATACTTGAAATTGGTGAGCATGATTTAGTAGTTGGACATAGCATTAAACTAACACAAGATTCTGTAGCATTTACATGTCTCTTAGATAATAACGTTACTACTAAGACATATCCTAGATCATCTGGATCTGCATATATCGGTAATGGTGGTGCTGATCCATTCTATAACAAGCCTATACAGATTGCTAACGTTACTGATACAACAATAGAATTAAACGTTGGTATATCTTCAGATCTAACAACTCATACATTCGTACCTAATACTGGTTTAACACCTACTGCTATAGATCATAACCCAGTGACAGGTAAGATGAAGATTAGCATTCCTGGTCACAAGTTGCAAAATGGTGACTTCATCAAGATTGCTGACAATTCATTAACATTTACATGTGCATTAGATCTACACGTAACAGACCACACATACCCACGTTGCCACGACCCTGCATCAGGATCATGGTTAAAGGTTGAGAATGTAACTGGTAATGAGTTTGATGTCCAAGTATTAACAGACATTCCTCAGAGCAATACAACATTACATTTATTCAAGTCTGCTACACCTAATTGTATTACTACATCTGTAGTTAAAACTGGTGGTGTATATAACCACACTTATGTAACATCTACAGCAGACTGCTTACGTCATGCTGGTGATAGCGTAAGACTTAAGGATGATTCATTGACATTCACATGTGCAATGGACGGTCACTCTGCTCAGAAGACATATCCTAGAGCAGCAACTACATCTCATACTCCATCTGATGTTAAGTATGATCCTAATACAGGACTACTTAAATTTACTCTTAATAATCATGGATTCCTTCCACACACATATATCAAGATTGCTGATAATTCATTAGCATTCAGTTGTAAGAAGGACACACATAGATTTACTCCATCTGATGTTGATTACAATCCAACAACAGGTGAGATGGTACTTACTATTGGATCTCATAGTTTGATGCCTAATCAAGATATGATTAAGATCACACCTGAGTCTATTACTCTAACATGTGATTTCAATAGTGATGGTAATACAACTCCTAAATCATACCCTCGTGCAACTGGTGCAGCAACCTCTAATGGTCGTGACTATGCATACGATACATATTTGAATATTTCTGCTGTAACACCAACCACTATTACAGTTAACGTTAACGGTGGACAAGGTGCTGTTACAGATACATCAGTCCATAATTTCGTTTCTGCTTCTACTGATTGTATTACTGCTATAGATGTAAGTAGTCATTCATATCCAAGATCTACTGACCCTGTAAGTGGTAAGTGGATAATGATTCAGGAATCATCTACACATGATTTCCAAGTTGAAGTATTAGATGTAATTCCTTCTACTCACACATCAGTCCATGCATTCTTATCTGCTGCTAACAATTGCATCACTCATAAGAAGGACTTCTTCTACGATACAAATATACCAATTCATGAAATTGGCAAGACAACTCATACTCCTACAAGCGTAGCTTACAATCCTACAGCAGGTACTATGACAGTACAACTTGCTAATGGATTCACTGCTCCAAATACATACACTCCTAATACTGTAACCTTCTATCCTGCAACTGGTATATTAAGGGTTACTCAACCTGGTCATCCTATCAAGAATGGAGATAAGATTCTTATCACTGACAGTTCATTAACATTCAGATGTGATGAAGATAGTCAGGCAACTGATCACTTATATCCAAGATCTACTGACCCTGTTAGTGGACAGTGGTTGAAGGTATTCAACAGAGGCATCAACACATATGATGTCCAAGTTGGTAACCTATTCGGTCAGGCAGCTATCTCTAATAATACAACTCACGTTTGCACGAATATCGGTGCTGCTGCTATATGGCATGCAAGAGACTTCGTTAAGTTTGATGAGAATGCTATAACTCTATCATGCACTAAGGATCAGAATGCTACTAACCACACATATCCTAGAAGGACAGATCCTACATTCGGTCAGTGGTTACCTATCTCTAACGTAACTACTACACAATTTGATGTCCATGTAGGTAAGTCTGGTATCAATGATGTTTATGATCACACCTATGTTGACTTTGCAGCTAACGGTCTTAAGAGACAGACTGGTACTGTCATATTAGATATTGGTGATGGTCCTATTAGTAACACTGATGGTCATACCTTTATATCTGCAACAACTGGTGCATTAGTAGGTGGTGGTCAATACAATCACGAATTCGTAGCATCTAATCAAACTGCTACAGTAACTGATGCTGCATACAATCCAACAACAGGTTGGATGACCCTAACCGTTCCTAATCATGGATTCATGGATGGGGAGAATATAATGATTGCCAACAATTCATTAGTATTCACTTGCTTACAGGACAGCAATGCTACTGAGCATGCTTATCCTAGGACAAGTGACCCTGCTAGTCAGAATTGGTTAAGAATCTACAATACAACTGATGACACATTTGATGTCCATGTCCTTGAGAAGACACCTTCTACTAACCAGACTACTCACTTATTCAAACGTGCAACTGCTAATGGTATAACAAGAGCAGCAATAGCAACTGGTGGTGACTATGATCATAAGTTTGTTGCTCCTCAGCAATTAACTCCAACCAACGCTGCATACAATCCAACAACAGGTATTATGACAATAACTGTTGCCAAGCATGGTATGAAGAATGGCACTAGAATTAAGGTACAGGATGGATTTGTAACATTCACATGTGATCAAGATGGTGATGCAACTAACCATGCATATCCTCGTAAGACTGATCCATATAGTGATGAGTGGATGAAGGTAATGAATGTAACTACTGATACATTTGATGTCCAAGTATTATTCAATATTCCATCTACAAATACTACAACTCACGCATTTGTATCTGCAGTACCTAAGAGCATAACAGTTGCTACCATGATGAAGGGTAACGACAGTGTTAAACTTGCTCCTGATGGTATAACATTTACATGCTCAATGGATGGTAATTCATCTAATCATTCTTATCCAAGAGCAACTGACCCAGCATATAATAATTCACTTAGAATTATTGATGACGGTGTAACAAGACATAGCCCAACAGGTGCTACATACACACCATCAACAGGTGTATTGGCGTTGACAGTACCTAATCATGGATTTACTAATAATGATTTCATCAAGTTGGATGACTATGCACTTGATCTTACTTGTGATATGGATAACAACTCTGATAACCATGCTTATCCTAGAGGCACAGATCCTATCAGTGGTAAGTGGGTACAGATTTCTAACGTATCTCAAAATGGTTTTGATGTTAACGTAGGCACAACAAGTGCTGTTAGTTACACACCTACAGATGTTGATTATACTCCAACTACAGGTGAGATGGAGATTACTATTGGTAATCATCCACTTAAGGTTGGTCAGAGTGTTAAGATTGCTACTGGTGGAATAACCTTAGAGTGTAGTCAAGACAACTATGGATCTACACATGCATATCCAAGAAATACAATTGATAACTTCACTCCAACAAACGCTGTATACAGTGGAGAGACAGGTTATTTAACAATTACATCTGCTGGTCATGGATTAGATAACGGATCACTTGTTAAGATTGATGACAATGCAATAACCTTGCGTTGTGAGATGGATGGTAATACCAATGATAAGACTTATCCTAGATCTTCTGATCCTATCAGTGGTAAGTGGAAGGCTATCGAAAATGCTGACACAGATACATTCGATATCTTCGTTGGTAAATCAGAATTCAAGAGTTTCGATCCTCAGAATGTAGAGTATAACCAGTCAAATGGTAACATGGAAATTACTGTTGGTCCTGACCACGGTATTACAACTGCACATAGTGTCTACATTAATCGTGAGTCAATGACATTCACTTGTGCTCAGGATGGTTATTCCAGTCTTCATGCATATCCACGTCCTAATGGTACAGGTGGTGCATCTGGTGATGACCCTGCATATCAAGATGCTGTTGCTGTAACTGCTGTAACTGATAGCACTATAACAGTTAATGTTAACCCATCACCTTCTGGAGCATCTAACCATAATCATATCTTCGTACCTGCTACAGGTAAGACACCAACTGCTATAACATACAGTGGTGTATCTGGTATCATGACTGTTACCTTAACTGATCACGGAATGATCACAGGTGAGCAGATAATGTTTGAAGACAATTCATTGATCTTCACATGTAATAAAGATGACCATGCAACTGAGCATGCTTATCCTAGACATGGTGATCCTGCAAGCAACAACTGGTTAACAATTACAAGAATTGATAATAACAGATTTACTGTTAAAGTCTTAGATATCACACCATCTACTAACACCTCTGCTCATACATTTAAGAGAGCAATTCCAGGTGCAATGAAGAGAGGATCTATCAGAGCTGGTGGATCATTCACTCATAGTTTCCAATCATTTGCTAATAATGGACTTAAGGCTAAGAGAGATAGATCATACGATCATTCTATAGAAATTAAGAAAGTTGGTCACTCTAAGCATACTGCTACTGGTGCTTCATTCAATGCTGTTACTGGTGTATTAACTCTTACTATTGCTAACAATCCATTATCTAATGGAGATAGAATCAAGTTGGCAGACAATTCATTAGTCATGAGTTGTACAATGGATAACAATGCTACTGATCATAGTTACCCAAGACCAACTGACCCAGCACATGATAAGTGGTTAACTGTATCTAACGTATCTGGTAATAACTTTGATGTTAACGTTGGTAAAACACCTCGTGCTAACTACCTAGTTTCTGCTGCAACATATGAGCCTACCACTGGTGAAATGACAATGACCATTGGTAATCATAACTTCAAAGGTGGATCAACACATACAGTTACTGATGGTGCTTATAATCCTACTACAGGTATTATGACTCTCACCATTGCTGATCATGGATTCACTATTGGTGACAGAATAATGATGACTGATGAGTCAATTCAATTCAGTTGTGGTTATAATGGTGCTTCTGGTAATGATGCTATTAAAGCATATCCAAGATCTACTGACCCAATCAGTAATAAGTGGGTACCAGTTACTAATATAACTCAGAATACATTTGATATTCAGGTCTTAGCATCTACACCTTCCACTAACACTGACGCACATAGTTTCCATAGTGCTGCACCTAATGGAGTTAAGGTTGCTCATGAATCAATCTTTATTGAAGAGAAATCATTAGTATTCAAGTGTCTTGCTGACTCTAATGGTAGTGAGCATAAGTATCCACGTCCTAATGGTTTCGGTGGTGCTTCTGCTGATGACCCATACTATGATACAACAGTACCTATTATATCTGCTACTGATACTACTGTTACTGTTAACGTTGGTATATCATCTAACACAACTCAGCATACATTCGTAAGATCAGAAAACGCATTCACTCCAACTGGTGCATCATTCGTACCTGGAACTGGTGTATTGACAGTAACCCTTCCTAGTCATCCATTTGTAAATGGAGATAAGGTACAGATTAAGAATGAATCATTCACCTTCACATGTGCTGAAGATGGTGGAGCAAGTAACCATTCATATCCAAGAGTAAGCGACCCTGCTTCTAATAATTCTTGGTTGACTGTATCCAACGTATCTGGTAATAACTTTGATATCAACGTTGGTACTTCTTCTAACACTACAACTCACACTTGGGTATCTTGCCTAGACGGTGCAGTTATAAGAGGTGTTGTAAGAGGTGGTGGTGAATATGCCCATACATTTGTATCTGCTGTTGCTGATGGAATCCACTGGGAGAATTCAACAATTACTGTTGATGTAGGTGAGACTGTTTCTGGTAACCATACACATAGATTTGCTTCTGCTACATCTGGTGCTATAACTGCTGGTGGTAACTACACTCATACATTTGCTTCTGCGAAGCATAATTCATTACATCATCAGAGTGGTAAGATAACTCTTAACGTTAATGTTGCTGCATCTAATAATCAATATGATCACCAATTTGTAAGTGCAGTACCTGGTGCTGTTATCTCTGGTGGTAGTTACAATCATACATTCGTATCTGCTGATGAGGGTGGAATAGAGAAAGCAAATGATTATGTTTACATTGATGACTATGCACTAGGATTCTCATGTGATCTTGATCACCATGAAACTACTCACTTATATCCAAGACCTACTGATCATGCAAGTAATGAATGGTTAGCAGTATCTAATGTAACTACTGACACATTCGATATACAAGTACTTTCAGGTGTCCCATCTACCTTCATAGGATCTCACACATTCAAGTCATGTAAGACAGGTGGTGTGAGAATACAAGATGGCACAATAATGGTTAACGTTGGTAAATCACCAGCTGGAGATACACATCAACATACATTTGTAAGTGCTAATACTGGAGCATTAATACAGGGTGGTAACTATAAGCATAACTTCGTAAGTGCTCTATCCAACTGTATAACAAATACCAATAACGGAGATACATTTACACCTACTGATGCATACTATATTCCTACTACTGGTCAATTAACCTTGACAGTTGTCGGACATAATTTAAGCACAGATGATACAGTTGTAATTGACAGCAATGCTCTAACATTTACTTGCTCTCAAGACCAGAATGCTACTAACCACACATATCCTCGTGTAACTGATTTTGCTGACGGTAAGAAATTACACGTACAACAATCTAACTCATGGGCATGGCCTTCAAGTGATTTAGATTACTATAGAAATAGATTAGTATCTAATGATTACACAGGTAATGAAGGAGCAAATGTAGAGAATGAAATTGCTACATTAGTACAATTGGTTACTGACGCTATTAGTAATCCTAATAACGTTGCTGGTAGATCATATGATATGCCTATCATATGGCCTGTTAAGTATACACCTGAAATTGCTGTAAGGGATATTGGTATTACTTACGACTTTACTAATGGTGGACAAGATGCTGCTGGTACATGGAATCAAACTTGCCAAGAGAGTGCATCTGCTATTAATACTCTATTAGATATCTACATTGAAACTATTAACGAGGCAGTTAATAATTCAGCAAATTATCTTGTCAACAGTGTAACTAAGACATTCCCATTCAATAGTAATACTCAGTATCAATCAGGTACTTGCTATAACGTAACGTCTGCAATTGATACTCTATTCGATATAATGTCACATACTCTCGGTGCTGGAGAAACTAATAGTAAGAATATTGCTAACATGATTCTCTTTAACCAGCAAGCAATTGCTCAGAGAGCGTTTGGTGATACACAAACTAACTATCCAACTACTAATCTAACGATAACATTTGCTGAGGATTGTCTGAAGGCAGTGCGTTATGACTTGGTAACTGGTGGTAATGCTGGTGCGTTTAGAATGACCCAAGATTGGTTTGATGGTGAAGGTAACTTCATAGCATTCCAGAACGTAACTAGATCTCATCTATTATTCTGCTTAACCAGAGTTAGAGAATATATTAAGAGTGTTATGTATCTCCATACTGAAGATCCAGTATGGTTAGCTAGTTACGATGTATACATTCCAGAAGCAAGACTTGAGTGGAATCAAGAAGCAGTTGAATTTATGATTGATGCTTCACTCAACCCAATTGAGTACTCTCTAGAGATGTCTAAATTCCCAACAAATGCTAGTGTCCAGTTTATACCAAGCACTGACGTTGTTAACCGTCTGACAAGATATGAGACAGGTTGGGATTACAATACTGACCCTGCTCTAGTTACGTTAACTCCTGAAGTAAGAGTTGGATTTGATCGCTCTGAATATAGAATAAGAATTAACCGTGCTAACCAATTCCGTCGTGGTGATGTATTAAGTTACATCCCTGCATCTGATACTTCATTGACAGGTTTAACAGGTCAGCAATACTTCTATTGCTTAACTGCTACTGCTCAGTGGTTTGAAATTGGTGCTTCATATATCCATGATGGAAGATTCAGATTATTACAAGTTGACTCTTCTAACGACGGTGCACAGATAATGCAGGTGGTAAGAAGAAGTGGTATTACTAGATCTGCATCTACATATCCTTCAGATGATTCAGCGTGTCCTATACAGGGTGGAATGAATCCTGCTGACGTGATATATGGAGGTACCTCTGGTGCTGCTGCTGAGATAGGCACAGTCCAAGAGAACGTTGCATCTATACGTCAGATCTATCAGCACTTCGATGTTGGTACTGTATCACAGACAACTCCTGGTGTATCTGATACTTACACAAATGGTGAGCAAGTTGTTGTCCAAGGTGCTACATCTAATGCAGGTACAATGCTACAAAGCACACCTGCACCTGCTGACACTGCTATATCATTCTTGAAACTTCATACAATCAGTGGAGTAATTAACGTTGCTGATGTATTGGAGGGTGTTGATAGTGGTGCTACTTCTACTGTTACTGCTGTAACAGATAGATTCTTGATTAACGTTGAGAAAGGTGCATTTGCTACAGGTGATTGGTTCTTTGCTAAGGATGCAACTACTGAAGGTTTCATGGATGAGTATGTAAGTAAGTCTGGTGCTCTAACAGGTAATGATGGTGGTCGTATTACGATTGATGTTGAAACCATTGAGTCTCCTTGGGTACCTGGTGACATCATCTACGGTAGTGTTACTGATTACATCTTAGATATTAAGGGTATTGCTGGTACACAGTTACAACTTAATCAGTATATACATGGTCGCTATACACTAGAGTTGAATCTTGGTCCTGCTATTGTTGACACTGGTATCGTAGATACATTCAGAGTCGGTGATGAAGTATCACTACTACAAGGTACTTTACAGAAAGATCCAGGATTCACTGCTACAGTAACCAAGTATATTAATGGTTTAGAACTTGAGAATACTGATCCTAACTACGGTATACACAAACTTTGGATTGGTAGTATACAACCAGTAGGTATTGGTGCTGACATATCTGAGTTGACTGTTGGTACTAACAATATTGGTAAGATAGAATTAGGATCTAACTTCCCAACCATATACGCACAGGTAACATCATACACTAAGACTGATTACTCATCATACGCTAAGGTTGTTGCTATAGATCAGCAAGGTATTACTGCTACTATCTGGGTAGAGGATGCTGTTGGAAATCTAATGGACAATATGACCTTAGAATCTGACTTCGGATGGAGTGCTGCAATTTCACAGGCTCGCACACTAGACGGTAGAGTAGATCGTTACTTCAGAGGATTTGATGGCACACAAACTATATTTGACTTAACCATCTCTAATGGTGAAGCATACTTCCCAGATCCTGCTGGTCACTTACTCGCATTCGTTAATGGTATTCTACAGCCTCCTGGTGGTAACCAGTCATACGTTGCATTCTCAGACAAGATTCAGTTCGCTGAGCCTCCTGAGGTTGGATCACAATTCGTTGGTTACTACGTTGGTAAGTTACGTCAGTTAGATGATATCTCCTTCGAGTTTGACTCATTGAGATCTTCATTCAACCTTAAGCGTGGTGGATTATTCTACTCCTTGACACTAACTGAAGGTGTTTCTTCTAACGTTATCCGTCCTGAGAATAACATTCTAGTTTCACTTAATGGTATTATTCAGGAACCAGGTAACGCATATGAGATCGTTGGTTCACGTATAATATTTGCTGAAGTCCCACGTGCGGGATCAACCTTCGTTGGTTTCTCATACATTGGATCTGACGCAGACGTTATTGCAGCAACAGTTGTCCCACCAGTTGAAGCTGGCGATAGACTAGACATAGACGGTGAGGAATTCCCAAGAGAAGTTGCTCTAATTGAGTCTTCTAACTCACTTATCACATTTGAATATACTGGATCTGTTAAGGGTAGAAATGCACAAGCAATCTCCGAGATCACTTATGGTCAAATCACTAACGCAACAATAACCAGTCCTGGTGACGGATATACTTCACGTCCTAACGTTGATGTTATCTCATCCTCTGGATTTGATTCACGCATCAAGGCATTGATGGGTATCACTAGAATTGACGTTAAGACTTCTGGTCTTGGATATTCAGCTCCAGTGGTAGCAATCGATAACGTGGTACCTGATGATTATACAGAACCAGTTGGTGGTCCAATTAACGGTGGATTTGACGTGCTCGCAGGCGAAGGTGCTGAGTATCAAGATGGTGGTACACAAATCGATCCTGGCACGATTGCTATTATAATTGACCCAGTTAACGTAACTGTTAACCAAGGTCAGACTGCTGGATTCACAGTTGTCACTACCGTAACTAACGGTCAGACAATGAATTATCAGTGGCAGAAGAAGGAGTATGGCACACAGACTTGGAGCAACATTATTGGTGCTAACCAAGCAACATATCAAACAGTATCTGCTGCTCAGGCAGATGATGGTGATGAGTATCGTGTAGCAATAACTGCTGCTGGTGCAACTCCTGTTTACTCACTATCTGCAATCTTAAGTGTCCAGACTGGTGCAACAGTCCTAACTGGATTCACACCTAATATTATCTTCGACGACATCTAAATAATCTCATGGCAGCAACAGCATCATTTAACAACGCAACAAAGGTAATTACAGTAGCATCGGATGGACTCCCTGCTCCTGTATCTTTTGGTACGTTTCCAAATGCTAATAATCCAAATACAGTTACCGAACAGGATTTCGATCATGACTTCTTATACCGTGGAGGAACATTTGGAATTACTCGCACATTTGATAATAATGGATATACGCATGACGGATATCTTAGAACAATATCTATTTCTGTAAATGATCTAGTATTGTTTACTACCAATCAAATAGATGAGGGAGACCATATACTATTCGTTTTTAGTGATGGATTAAAGCAAAGGTTTATCTACAAAGGTACTACATTCACCTCTATTGCTGGTGAGTGCTGGTTATCATCAGATAGTCAGTTAGATTTAATAGTAGATACACAGGCAACTACTCCTGTTAGTGGGACATATGAATATTATGATCAAAGGAATGGAAGAACTGATACTCCATTAGGTGCAATTGGTATTGCTTCCAATGGTGTTTCTATTTTTAACCCTTCTGCTGGTACTGGACTGAATCCACCACCAGGTTTTAGTTGGGTTGCTGCTGGAGACATACCTTTTGTTGATTCTGGAGAAGATTCTTGTGGTGGACACCCAGAACAGAGTGGTCAATATCACTATCATGACCCACATTTCCTAGATTGTTGGAAAGCAGGGTCATCAATAGCGAGTTATAACGACTATTATGGGTCAACTCAGTATAATGGTAACAATATTCGTCATCCTGACGGTCATTCTAAGATGATTGGTATAGCATTTGATGGATTTCCCATCTATGGACCTTATGGATATGATACTAATTGGGATAATTTGAGTGGTACTAGGACAATGAGGTCTTCATTTGCTATAAGAGACAGCGAAGTAGCTGGAAGACCTGATTATGGTAGCACAGCAGACAATCCACCTGCTGGAACACTCATGGAAGACTATGAGTATGTGGATGGAACTGGGGATTTAGACATCCATAACGGTAGATTTGGGATTACACCCGAATATCCTGATGGAACCTATGCTTATTTCCTTACAGTAGACCCAGAAAATGTAAATAATGTTAAGTTTCCTTTCATCCTAGGATCACAAACAAGAGAACTTATTGATACAACCTTCACTGTAACGCCTGTGACTGGCGGTGGAGATGGAGGAGGTGGTGGAGAGCAAGGTCCACCTCCAACATTGCAGTTTACACTGCAACCTACTAACGTAACAGTCAATGCTAACGAGACTGCTACCTTTACTGTACAGAAACTTGTTAGTCCAGAGGACGGACCAGTGTCATTCCAGTGGTATAGATCTACAGATGGTGGATTTGCTTTTGCTGCAATAACTGGTGCGACAACAGACACATATTCAGTCAGTGCTTTGTCATATATGACTGGTTACAGATTCCGTTGTAGGATCGCTGGACCTATAGGTGCACCACAGCAAGCACAAAACTCTCCTCTAGATTCACAACCAGCTTTATTAACAGTAACTGGTAGTGGTAGTGGTGGTGATACTGCTAATCGTTTCGATAGCACTAGCAGCACACTAGACTCTACGTCACAAACCTTCGATGGCACCTAAATAACCCTGTAGAACACTGTACCCATGGCTAAACAAACACTAAGTATCGGATCGTCGGCAAACGACGGGACTGGAGACAGTCTCCGAGATGGTGCTATTAAACTGAATAGCGTCATTAATGAATTATATGCTCAACTTGGTAACGATACCAACCTTCAGATCAATGTAACAACTCCCTCAACTGGACAAGTCCTGAAATGGAATGGTGCTCAGTTTGTAGAGGGTCATGTTGATGCGTTGACATCAGATTTAGATGTTGCTGGATTCAATATATCATCAGCTGCTAATGGTGATGTGACTATTAAACCAAATGGTAGTGGAGACATTAAGTTTTGGACAGGTGGTACAGGTTCTGCCCTAACTTATGTTGATGGTGCTGATGGTAAGTTAAAATGGTCTAATCACTTTGATGAAGCTGCCAATTTACCAGATGCATCTACTCATCATGGTATGTTTGCCCATGCCCATTTGGAAGGAAAGGGATACTTTGCACACGGTGGTGCTTGGGTACCATTAATAACTGAGAATAGTAGTTTAGGTCTCCTAGGAGACGTAGATATGACCGTTGGAGGTGGACCTTCAGATGGTCAAGTTATAAAATGGAATGCAAGTAATTCTGCATGGGAGCCAGCTAACGACGATTCTTCTGGTGGAGGTGGTGGAGGCACTACTCAAAACCTATTTGAAGGAATTACTGCTGATACTGGGTCTACTACTGCATCTGCTCCTACTGATGTATTAACTGTTGCTGGTGGTACTAATATAACCACTTCAATAACAGGAGATACCCTAACAATAGACATGTCAGGGGCACTTGGAGACGCTAACCAGAATGCATATGGTGTAATTGGTAGTGACTCTGGAAGTAAGACTGCAAATAGTGCAACTGCAACTATTAATATAGTTGGTGGAGCATCAATTAGCACTGCTGTATCTGGTGACAACCTAACGGTCACTAATGATGCACCTAACGTAGTCCAAGAAGTTTATAAGACAGTTACTGGTGATACTGGTACAACAACTGCACAGTTGTCAACGTCTTCTCTTGCTATATCTGGTGGTACTGGTCTTGCATCTGTTGTAACTTCTAACACAGTTACCCTTAATGCTGACTTCTACCTCAGTGGTGGAGCAATGGAGGGTGATAACGTTGTATACAATGGTACATCATGGGATCCAATCGAATCTCCTTGTCTTAACCTTATAGTATCTGCTAACGGTGCTTCTGCATATAGATTCACTGGTAGTGGTGTCAATACAACAACAGATAATCCTACGATATATGTTTATCGTGGATTCACATACAGATTTAATAATGAAACAGGTGCTGCACATCCATTTGCTCTAAGAACCACCTCAGGTGGTGGATCTGTAACTGATGGTGTCAGTGGATCACAAGAGGGAGTTCAGTTATGGACAGTCCCACAATCTTTAGCTGCTGGTACAACATATGTTTACCAATGCACAATGCATCCAGCAATGGTAGGAAACCTTACAGTAGTCTAATATGGCAAGAACAGTCCCTGGTAGTGGTGCCCAAATAGTCCCAGTATTCAACAGTTTATCTGGTGTCAGGGATGTCTTTGTCATTAATAAAGGCAGTGGATACGATCCTAATGATCCACCTAGACTGCGTATTGAGAATTGTGGCACACCAATTAGAGATGCTGTGCTTAGAGCAGTCATTGAGGGAGACCTTGGTGAGATAACTGCTGTAGAAGTATTAGATCCTGGTGAGGGATACGATCCATTACGTTTGATAATCGAAGATGAAGCTTCATCTAAAGATGCAAGAGGTAACATATTCCTCAAACCTGATGGTGGTATAGACTTTGTGCAGATGACTGTCCCAGGAGACGGTTATTTTGATTCTACTGCTCGTGTTGAGGGTGGTGGTGGATCTGGATCTGAATTGGTACCAATCACAGGATTGATAACTGGTCTTGCTATTGAGCAACCAGGACGTAACTATACTGAAGAAGATGTTAACATCATTATCTCAGGTGGTGGTGGACAAGGTGCAACTGGAGTTGCTGCTGTTAATCAATTTGGTGAAGTTACATCTATTACATTAACTAATCAAGGTGAGTTCTTTGAAGAGCCTCCATTGATTCAACTCATTAAGGGTGGTGGATCAGGTGCTACTGCTGAAGCATTCATTAACCTTGGTGTAATTACAAATATTGACTTACTGACTGGAGGTGGTGGATATACAGATCCTCCAGAGGTTATCTTTACTAGAGATACTAACCTAATAAGAGAGGCAAGAAATAGACAGTCTCTTAATTCAGTACTTTATAACCTTGCTGGTATAGTAGCAAACGTCTCATCCAGTGCAACAACCATATATGTTGAAGATACCAATCCATACCCAGGATCTGGTAAGGTGTTGCTTGGAAGAGAATTAATTAGATATACTGGTAAGACTGCTACTTCTCTCACAGGATGTGATAGAGGTACAAACTTCCGTTTTGACCAGAAAATCATCCTAGATAATTTACAGGATGATCCTAATACTGGTTTAACACAGTATTCATTCCAAGTAACAGATAAAGTAAGACGTGTAGTTGAGAGTTCAACTAACCGAGTTGCTATTGTATATGACTGGGATGTCGCTAACAGAGCACTATATCTTGTATTTGAAGTTGATGAGTTAGCGTTTATTGATGGTGGTAGATCTAATGAGAAATCTAAGATCATAGCATTTGTCGCTGGAACTGCAGGAGCATCAGGCACAGGTGTGGCACCACACGTACTAGTAGAGTCAGAGGGTAACAATATTGTTGCATTCACTGATCCATTAAGTGCAATTCTTAATAGAGTATTTGAAGATAATGATGAAGAGTATACTGATAGTGATGGTGTGCAGCAATTTGGTGATGGTATTATCGACCTTGTTAACACTGGTACTGAGTTTGAAAATCAGATTAACTTAGATGGTGGTATTGCATCATCTAAATATGGTATTGAGGAGACACTTGGTGGACAGAATACTACTCTATTCCAACAAGGTGATCAGATATATGATGGTAATGCAACTCCTCTAGTAGCAACTATACAGGGTGCTGGTGCTTTAGGTGATGGAGATGCACACCAGTCACTAGCATCATTGACTGTTACGTTAACTACTGGTACTACATTTACTGCTACTGAGCAAGTAGAAGGTTTAACTACAGGACTGACTGCAACGAGCAATGCTGCACCTGAAGCCGAAGGAAATGACTATATTATCTCTGTCAAGGACATTGTTAGCAATGATCCAAACTTCAAGTTTAATAAAGGGGAGTTACTAAGGGGTAATGGATCAGGTGCTCAGGCAACTATCAAAGCAGTTGAATATACAACATATCTCAGAAATGAGGATGATTAACCCCTATAAATATAAAGAAGGCAATCGCTAGACATGGCACTACTTACCGACCAATTTAGAATCTTTACTGCCGAAAGGTTTAGAAAGGCACTTGAGGGACCAAACCCAACACAGTCAGACCTGGAAGCTGGTACTTCTAGGGATCGCCTTTATGTATTCATAGGCAGACCACAACCGTGGGATAACGAGAATGCACCTCCAGACCCAGTAGATTCATTCCAAGAATTCTCGGATGACTATTCGGATATGATCTCTCTGAAGAGAGTGTTAGCAAATGACACTATTCAGGTGGTCAGGCGTACCGACTGGATTCCCCCAGAGCAAACCACTGGTGGATTGGGTTACGTTTATGATATGTATCGCCATGATTATTCTTCGACCAAAACAGCATCTTCAGGTGCTACGAAGTTATATGACGCAGATTTCTACGTTGTTAACTCGTCCTATCAAGTATACAAGTGCATTTACAACGGCACATCTCCTTCTGATCCTAACGGTAAACCTTCTACTGTTGAACCTACAGGAACGTCCACTAGTATTATCACAACTGCTGACGGCTACCGTTGGAAGTATATGTACACGATCCCTGTTGGTCAAGTCTTAAAATTCTTTTCCAACGAGTATATGCCTGTGCTATCTGATACCGCAGTGGTAGCAGATGCTATTGGTGGAGAGATTGATACTATTATTATTGCCTCTTCAGGTAGTGGATATAACAATGGTACCTATGAAAACGTCCCTATTAAAGGAGACGGTGTTGGAGGTAGAGTTTCACTTGTTGTAGACGGTGGTCGTATTGCTTCTGCTACTGTTACATCTGGTGGATCTGGATACACCTTTGGTAAAGTAATCATCGATGAAGTCAACGGTATTGGTGCTGGAACAGGTACTGGTGGTAGCGTTGAAGTTGTCATCCCACCAACAATGGGACATGGTGCAGCACCTGCTACTGAGTTAGGTGGTTTCCGTGTGATGATCAACACCAAATTCACATACGATGAAGGATCAGGTGACTTCCCAACTGACAACGACTATCGTCGTATCGGTCTAGTCATCAACCCAAACAAGTTTGGCACTGAAGAACTAACGTCCGATTTGACCTTAAGTGCTACAAAGGCCGTAATTTTTGCACCTACCTTTACTGGAAACTTCCAGACTGACGAGATCATTACCCAATCTCGTACTGTCGGAGGACAGCAGGTAACAGCAAGAGGACGTGTAATATCATGGAATAGTACTACTAAGGTACTTAAATATTATCAGAATAGAGTTGACGGTATATTCCCAGAATTTACTGGTAACCTAATCGAGTTTGAGGGAGGTAACCCAGTAGTGGGTGCCATCTCAGGAGCATCAGCAGACCCAGACATTAACTTCCCAATCATCTCTGGATCTTCTACAAGGGTTATTAATAATGCTGAATATGACTTAGGTATGTCATTTACCAATGGTTATGCAAAGGCAGAAGTAGACCCAAACTCAGGTGAGGTTATCTACATAGATAATAGAGGTGCGATCACTCGTGCTGGTGACCAAATTGAAGACATCAAAATCGTAATCGAGTTCTAGTTCAATGCCACAGAATACCAATCTAAATATTAGTCCTTATTTCGACGATTTCGATAAGGATAAAAACTTTTACAGAGTCTTATTCCGACCAGGATATCCGATTCAGGCAAGAGAACTAACGACTATGCAGTCGATTCTCCAGAATCAGATGGAGAGTATTGGACAACACTTCTTTAAAGAAGGAAGTATGGTCATACCAGGTCAGGTTGGATATGACCTACAAGTGCAGGCAGTTGTCCTACAACAGTCCTTTCTTGGTGTAGATGTAGAAACATATAGAACTCAGTTAACAGGTCAGATAATTGAAGGTATTACGACTGGTATTAAGGCAAAGGTATTGTATTCAATCCCCTCAACTGAGTCTTCAAGGGGATATGTTACACTGTATGTTAAGTATGTTGAGTCAGGTGACACCACTAGTGACACTACCCTCAAGACTTTTCAGCCCAACGAGCAATTACTGGCCGAAAATGAAATCACTTTTGGGACAACCCTAATTGAGGTTGGATCTCCCTTTGCTCAGTTGCTACCAGTAGATTCAACTGCTGTAGCATCAACAGCATATATCAATGCTGGTGTATATTTTATTAGAGGACATTTCGTTGACATTCCATCATCCCACCTCATCCTTGATCAATACAGCAACAACCCTTCTTACAGAGTTGGACTTGAGGTCAGTGAGTCAATCGTTACTCCAGAAGACGACCCGACACTTAATGATAACGCAGCTGGAACATCGAACTATTCTGCTCCAGGCGGTCACAGATTTAGAATTAAAACTTCATTGGTTAAGAAACCAATCAATGATGAAACCGATAAGAACTTTATTGAGTTACTCCGTATCAACAACTCAAAGGTTGAACAGTTTGTTACTCACACAGCATATTCAGAACTTGAAAGATCTCTCGCAAGAAGAACCTATGAGGAGTCTGGAGACTATGTAATTGATACATTCTCCATTAAAGCAAGAGAGTGTTTAGATGATGGTTTTAACAACGGTGTATATCGTGTAGGAGAAACTACTAGTGGTCAATCTGTTGCTTCAGATGATCTAGTTGCATTTGAGGTATCTCCAGGTCGTGCATATGTTAAAGGTTATAGGACTGAGTTTTTAGTACCACAATATGTGGATGCTCCTAAACCAAGAGATTTTGATTCAGTGCAAAACGCTATCCTAGCATTCCGTCTAGGACAGATGTTAAAAGTATATGATGTATATGGATGGCCCGAGCTAACTGGTGAAGGTGTAGGACAAGCATATCAAATACTAGAGTTAACAGATGAGTGGACTCGTAACACTACTAACACTGTAACTGGTAGAAAGATAGGTAGATGTCGCACAGTCCAGTTACAACAGACATCTATTACAGGCATATGGGATCTCTGGATCTTTGACGTGCAGATGTTTACAGCGATTAACTTTGCTGCTGGTAACAATTCAGTTGCTGCTGGTAACCTATTAAGGGGTCGTACATCACAGGCAACAGGTTTCGTTGCTGATGCAGGGTCAGGCACATGGTGTCAGTTGGAGCAAGTCTCAGGTGAGTTTATAAATGGCGAGGTTATCGAGCGTGATGGCCGAGTTGTTGGTACTCTTGAGGCAGCACATACTTACAACTTAACTGATGCTAGATCTGTAGTTGGTAGAGAAGATTCAGCGTCCTCAGGTACAATTATCTTTGGTGCTAACTTAATGCTCAATGATGTTAAGATCATTGAAGGCACAACTGTTACTATAGACCAAGCAGGTAATTCAAGAATAGAAGGATTTAGGACTAAGTTTGCACAAGACCTACGTCCAGGTGAAGTAATAACATCAACTAATACTTCAGATGAAGGTGAGAATACTCTTAGAATTGTGAGAGTAGATCCTACTGCTATTAACACTACTTCTGCTAATGCTGCTACAGGTCAGTCGTCGTATATTTTTGACTACCTTACACAGCATGCATTACTAGAAGCTGGTCTGAAGAAAGGTACTGTCAATGATGGTGAAGTATCTGCTCTAGCAAGAATGCGTCCTTTCGTATTCCAGAAAGACTATCAAAACGGTGAATTAACAATTGACTGTCCTCGCACATCGATGAAGTCAATCTCTGACGAATCATTCTTTGTCTTTAGGACGTTTAATAACAAGACTGTGGTATCTGGTGGTGTTACTGTATCCCTACCAGAATCTGAGCAGTTTGCAACACTAGATGATGAAAACTATATCCTAACTATCCTTGCAGAATCTGGATCAGTATGGAGTGTTGGTGGTAACCTAGACTTAGAAGCACTTAACGGTACCAACCCTGGTGGTGGTAACTTTACAGTGACCTTCGGTGCTGACAGACAGTCAGTTACTATTGACGGTCTAGCAAACGTTAACACAGTTAAGTTAACAGCACTAGTATCTAAGAATATAGTATCGAAGAAGATTAAGACTGCTGCTAAGATGAGATGTCTTAATGTCCTTCGCACAAGAATTAATAATGACCAACCTAAGTATGGTCTTGCCTATGGTAACCTATACGGCACACGTATTGAAGATGAAGAGATTTCATTTGCATTAAACGACGTATATAACGTCCATGCTGTGTATGAATCTGAGAATGATAACGATGCATCACCCCCTTACTTAGTCCTAACAGAGTCTACTTTCTTCGATAATGGGTCTGTTATTATCGGTAAAACATCAGGTGCTCGTGGTAGAGTCATACAGTTTATCAACTCAACGTTGAGATTGTATTATGTGCAGTTGAATGAGACTCCATTTTCTGCTGGTGAAGCTATAGATGGCCAGGATGACGATGGACTACCATTATCTGCTATTGTAGATGATGCTGATGGATCAGTTTCTAGAGGTAGTAAGGTAGTTACTACACAATATACCTTGGAGACTGGACAGAAAGCACACTTCTATGATGTATGTAAGTTAACTAGGTATCCACAGTATACTCCACCTATTCGTAAACTATTAATAGTCTTTGATTACTTCAAGCATGAGACATCAGGTGACTATTTCGCAGCACAATCTTATACAGGTATACCATACAAAGAAGTTCCAACCTACAAGTTGGATGGATCTATTAACTTCCTAAGAGACCAAGTAGACTTCCGTCCAGGTGTCGGTGAATTAGCATCTAGAGATGGTACAGTTTCTAATCCATTCCTAGTAGAATGTGCTTCACTAGACTTTGGTGCAAGACAATTTGATACCTCTGGTGGTGCAGGTGGATCTACTATCTTCGACATACCGAAGGTTAATACAGAGATCCGTATGGACTACTCATACTATCTCCCTCGTGCTGACAAGTTATACTTGACACATGATAACCAACTTAAGATGGTGAAAGGTGTATCTTCTGAAGATCTACCACCACCAGACGGAATCGATAATGCTATGTTATTAGCACAGATTGAATACCGTCCTTATGTGTATGATGTAGAGAGAGATATTCTCATTAACCCTGAGATTATCCGTCGTTATACCATGAAAGATATTGGTGATCTTGAGCAACGTCTTGAGCATGTAGAATACTACACATCACTATCTCTATTAGAGACACAGGCAGAGAATACTAAGACATATGATGACAATGGATTTGACCGTCTTAAGAATGGTTACGTTGTTGATGACTTCACTGATCATAACGTTGGTGACGTACTTAACGTTGACTATAAGTGCTCTCTAGATTTCCAGAATGGATTCCTAAGACCTTCACACTATACAACTAACGTACCTTTAGCATTAAACGAATCAGAGTCTACTAATATAGTAAGGACTACTGGTAATATGGCACTCCTACCTTGGGATGACCATGCAATTATTACACAACCATATGCTTCTAGGACAGAGAATGTAAACCCCTTCAACGTGTTTACTTTCATTGGTCGTGTTGACTTAACTCCTGCATCTGATGACTGGGTAGATACCAAGCGTATGCCAGCTAGGGTAGAAAACGTAGAAGGAGACTTCTCTGCTGTATCAAGAGATATGCAGGTAGACCAAAACGGTTTCGCACCTATTCAGTGGGGATCGTGGAAGACTAACTGGACAGGTGAATCACTATTATCTACTTCACAGTTTAGAAACAGATCAGGTTCATTCAGTGCAGGTGGTCGTAGACTCGGTAGATTGGGTCACGGTCAAGGAAGACAGCCTCTATTCGTACACCAAAGAAGGACTTGGAGGGTTGTTAATAACCAAGCAAGACAAGGTATTAGGACACGTGTTGTGCCTAAGATAGATAAGAAATCTTTAGGAGACTTCGTATTATCTCAAACTGCTATACCTTGGATTAGATCACGTAACGTGGCATTCAACGTAGAGCGTATGAAGCCTCGCACAAGAGTCTATGCATTCTTTGATGGAGTTAATGTAACTACTTACATCACACCTAAGGTTATTGAAATTGTTAAATCATCTACTGCTGATCCTAATACTAACGAAACACCTTTCGTTGTTGGTGAGACTGTAGTTGGTAGCACTTCTGGTTGTAGACTAAAAGTTGCTCCTGCTAATGATGGTTACAAGACTGACCCTTATGGTACTGGTACTGCTGCATTAGCAGAGTCTTATGCATCACAGACACCTTTCATTAATATTGATACTGCATCACTATCAGAAACAGTTAACCCTAACTACTACGGCAATATGAATGTCGGAGAAGTCTTGGTAGGACAGACATCTGGAGCACGTGCTGTAGTTAAAGATCGTCGTCTATTGACAGACAACATTGGTAGTTTCAAAGGCACCTTCTTTATTCCTAACCCAGGTATGGATTCAAACCCACGTTGGGCTACAGGATCAAGGACATTCCGTTTCACTACTAACCCTACTAACGCTAAGAGTAGTGGTAGCGTAGACTCATCTGCTGAGACTATCTACACTGCTGCTGGTCAGTTGAAGACAGTTAGAGAAACTATTCTTGCTGTAAGAAATGCTGAGTTAGTTAGAGATACTGTCAACGACACAAGACAGGTCATGACTACTAGGACTGAGACTAGACAGATTGGTTGGTATGACCCTCTTGCACAATCATTCATATGTGATGAGGAAGGTGGTGTATTCCTAACTGGTGTTGATGTATTCTTCAAGACTAAGGATGCTAACATTCCTATCTCTATGCAGATAAGGACAATGGAAAATGGTTATCCAACTAAGGATATTCTTCCATTCTCTGATGTTACTATCAGTCCAGATCAAATAGAATTATCAGATAACGCTGCTATCCCATCAAGGTTTACATTCAGATCACCTGTATACGTTAAGCAATCTATTGAATATTGTTTCGTATTACTATCTGACTCTAACGAGTATCAGGTCTGGATATCAAGGATGGGTGACATCGATGTTTCAGGAACAAGGACTATATCTGAGCAGCCATATGCAGGTGTGTTATTCAAATCACAAAACGCATCTACATGGACAGCAGACCAGTATGAAGACATGAAGTTTACTGTCTATCGTGCTAAGTTTAACCAGATGACTGGTAGTGCTATTCTCAATAACGCTGAGTTAGGTAAAGGTAATGGAGGTATTCATAACCTTATTGAGAATCCAATACTGACACTGAAACCGACTCAACAACTATCTTTACCAGTAGGTAATAACTATAACTTTACCCTTGGTGCAAGAATTAAGCAGACTCCATCTAACGCACAAGGTACTATCAAAGAATTTGATGCTACATCAGATCCTGAGAAGATAACTATCACAGACATTGATGGACAGTTTGCAGCAGGCTTCTTGGATGCTAACAACGATCCATTCCAAGGAATATCATCATCACAATCAGTTGTGATTATGGAATTGTCTGCAATATACAACGGCACATTCGCTGAGGGTGATACATTAAGTGGATCAACTTCATCGGCAAACGCAGTTGTTACAGCATACTATGCTCAAGGTGCTACACTTCCAGGAGGAGGTACAGCATCTGCTATAACTGTCTACGCAAACTACGTTTCTAAGGCATTCGATCTTAGTGATACTGTATCGGAGCCAGGTGGTACTAGTTGCACAGTATCGTCTCTAACATATCAAGGTGACTCATATACTGCTTATCCAACAGCAGCACCTTCTTACCCAGATGATGATAAGGAGATTGCAATCAGTCATAGAAACCACGGTATGCACCAACGTGCTAACAACGTAGAGATTGAAGGTGTTAAATCTGAAGTACCAGATACAACACTTACAAGCACTCTATCTGCTGGTGCAACTTCTATTCAGATATCCGATGGATCTCAATTCCATGCCATCATTGGTGGTGCACCAATTGGAGATCTCAACCCAGGATTCCTGAAGATTGGTGATGAGATCATCAAATACTCTGCCATTTCTGCCACAGGCCAAGTTATTACAGTTGCCTCAAGTGGTAGAGGTGCCAATGGAACTGCTGATGTAGAGCATCCCTCTGGATCTGTAGTTGAATGTTACAACTTAGATGGTATACCTCTAGTAGAAATTAACAAAGTCCACACCTCTATTGAGTGTCCTTGGATTGATAGTTTCATGTTAAGAGTTGACCATGTTGCAACTAATGGTATTCGTGGTGGTGGATCTCACGTATGGTCTTCACAGAATGTCCAGTTTGAAAGTTTCACACCAACAATATCTACTATGATATTGCCTGAGACTGAAATA
>Ga0208749_1000007_pt1 | contig 54345 bp, 40 predicted proteins | sample Knorr_S15_td_DCM_FD_185601 | JGI IMG/M metagenome (GOLD analysis project Ga0208749, IMG submission 185601) | Marine microbial communities from Southern Atlantic Ocean transect - Knorr_S15_td_DCM_ad_63m_LV_B (SPAdes) (version 2) | ecosystem: Environmental > Aquatic > Marine > Oceanic | place... | reverse complement strand
TAGATTGTACCCCATGTGCTCCAATAAAAGTAAAAACTGGTTGCAATAAAAACGGAACACCGATATGTGAAGATCCAACTGAATGTAGTAATAGTCAATATAGAACAAAAGAAAATGAGAGAGATGCAGGTAGTTGTAAAACTTTTTCATCTTGTCCCCCTGTAAATGGTAAAAAAAGATATCTTAAAGATTTTAAAAAATCATCTTTAGAGGAAAATGGAAATGATGGCACATGTTATGATTGCAATACATGCGAAGGACAAACATATCTAGTAAATTGTGGTGATAAAATTGGTCCAGGTAATTGTGAACAAATAACTTGTCCTGAATGCCCCGCGGGTCAAGTTAAAAATAGTTGTAAAAAAACTGCGGTGGAAGGAGTATTTGAACCAAATTGCACTCCATGTCCTGCTGGTACTAAACAAAATGGAAATGCATGTGAGAATTGTCCTGCGGGTACTTATGCAATAGGAGAAGGAAAAACAACGTGTACACGGTGCGAAGAAGGTACAGCAAGTAGTAGGGTAAGAAATGGGGCGAAATGTACACCATGTAGACGTGGTACTTATGCATCAGGAGAAGGTAATACAGAATGTACACCGTGTGGTCCAGGTACTTATGCAAATAATCAGAAAAGTAAAGAATGTACACCGTGTGAAGAAGGTACGGCAAGTAATGATACAGAAAGAGGATATGAATGTACAGCGTGTGATCGTGGTACTTATGCATCAGGAGAAGGTAAAACAGAATGTACACCGTGTGGTCCAGGCACTTATGCTAATGAAAGGAAAAGCACAAGTTGTAAACAATGTAAACAACAAAAAGATTGTGGCAAATGGGGAATTGAATTCAACGATTGTTCTGGTATAGGTTCAGATAGAGATAATACATGTTATGACCCAATTTCATGCGAAAGAGGAAAATATGCCAAGATACTAGAATCAGGTCGACCTAAATGTAGTAATTGTCCAGATAGTACAGCTCAAAATAATCCTAAAAATAGTGGAGATTTGAGCAGTTGTAAAAGTTGTGAAGATACAGAAAGTGTTGATAATAATGAATGTACTGCTAAAAGATGTGGTACAAAAGAGTATGTTAAACCTGATCCAAGTGGGGCAACTTGTGCTACTTTTACTGATTCTACATGTGGTAATTGTAATACAAATGTTGGAAAAGATGGATGTAAAAAAAACAAGGGAGATTTATCACAATTAAATGATATTAAAAAAATATGTAATATATGTGGTACAGGTTATTATAGTGATGGTACTCATAAATGTAGAGAAAACATATGTATATGTCCGACAGGAACTGGCACAAGAGGTGTGAACTGTTCGGAAAATAATAAAGAAGAGTGTGCTAGTTGTAATCAAGGATTATTATTAGATTCATTAACAAAAACTTGCCGTCAATGTCCTCTGAACGCAATATGCGATGGTACTGCAAGTATTAGTGGTTGTATAAGTAATTTTGAAAAACAGGGTAATACCTGTGTGCGAAATAAATGTGATGATACTAGTAAATTATTTAATATACACTCGAAACAATGTGGTGATTGTCCTGAAAACCATGAATGTAATGGTACAGCAACGGCAACACGAACAAGATGTGATTATAGTAGTTTATTATTTAATACTGAGACAAAAGACTGTAGTGATTGTCCCACGAATTATCGTTGTAATGGTACTGAAACGACGACACGAACACGATGCGATAGTGATGATAAGTATTTTAATAATGGTCAATGCGTGAATTGTCCTGAAAACTATGAATGTAATGGTACAAGCACAAAGACAAGAACAAAATGTGAAGATACTTCTAAATTTTTAACGAGCTATGGTCAATGCATAAATTGTCCTAGAAACCATGAATGTAATGGTACCAACACAAAGACACGAATAAAATGTGAAGATGATAGAAAATTGTTACAATTCGGTACAGGAGAATGTATTGATTGTCCGAATAATACAGAATGCAATGGGACAACTGAAATATCATGTCCAGGCACTGAATATAGAAGGCCCTGGCCAAGCTGGGGACTGCAATATTGTTACCGATATAAATGTCCATCCTCTAAATTATTAAACCCAGCTGACTTTCGTAAAGCAACTGTTGGCGAATGTTTAACCTGTCCGCCTGATGCAACATGTAAAGGTACCAAGTATTTTAATTGTCCGCGTTATTTTACAAGAGATAACGATGAAAAAACATGTACAAGAACAAGTTGCTACGACCTAGACGATGTTTACTTTGACACGGATAAAAAAAAATGTGTTCCATGTCCCAATAATGCCTACTGTTCCGGGTCATCATATTGGAGTTGTAATGCAAATTATAAAAAAGATGGTAATAAATGTATAACTTCAAGATGCAGTGATAGAACAAAATTGTACGTACCAAAAAGTTGGGGTAATAAATACGATTGCAATGTCTGTCCAATCAATGCAGTATGTGATGGTACAGAAAATTTCAAGTGTAAAAGTGGTTTTGAGAAGAATGCTAAGGGAAATTGCACCAAAACAAGTGGCACAAAACCATGTGAAGATAACCAAAGATACAATACTGATCAAGAAATATGTGCGCCTTGTCCTACTAATGCCACATGTGATGGTGCGACATACGATTTTAAGTGTCGGGAAGCATATTATGCTATGTACGGGCGTTGCGAGCTCTGCTCCCAAAAGGAGGAGACCGCCCCATACAGCATCTCTTTCAATCCACATTACAGAACTTCGCCGAAGGGATCTACAAGTAGTAGCGATTGTGTATCAGTCAATTGTCCTGAAAACCAGTACTGGGATACAAATTTATATACTTGTCGGAATTGCAATGAGAGAGAACCAAACTGTTGGCCGTGGCCAGGAACCACCTGCGCGGAATTTAAATGTAGTCCAGGAGGCAATATCACCAAAAATAGATGCCACGCGTGTTAAAATAACTATTTAAAAATTTGATATTATATTAATATTAATAAAATGAACGAATATAATTAAAATTAAATAATTGTTATTTTACTAATAATAATATGTTTAAGATATTTAGGTATATTTGATATATTTATTTTTTCAATTAATAATTTTTTATTATTAGCAATATCATTATTATTTATAATAAATTTATAATCTTTTATAAATTTTTTTTCAATTAGCATATAAATATATAGTAAATTTATTTTATAAAATACAACTAAATCATATTCTATTTTAGAACTTAATAATTCACATATATTATCAATTTTACTTTTAAAAGACTTAAGTATATTTATAGCAGTTTCATAAGTAATATTGAATTTGATTTTATCTATAATTTTATAAAAGGATAAATAAAAATATTTAATAGATTTAAAATTTTCGTAAAAAATATGATATAATAATAAATAAGAATAATAAACAATTATAAAAACTTTATTAAATATTATATCAATATGTCTAAATGTTTTATTATAAATTTTAGAAAAAATATTATTTTTAATATATGAAAATTTAGTTTCAATTACATATTCAATATATTTCATTACGTTTGTATATTTAAAATGTTTAAAACCTTGAATATCATTTATTTTACTATTATAAATAAATTCTATATTTTCATTTATCAAATAATCTGTTAACTTATTAAAATTTTTTGGATAAAATTCTAGAGAAATTGCTTTATGTTTATATAAAATCAAATTTAATTTTTTATTATCATTAAAATTATTTAATAAAATAATATTTAAATTATTATTGCATAAATGATTATATAAATCTATATTATTTATTTTTTTATATTCACTATAAAATATATTATTTTTTATTATATAAGTTTTAATATTATAGGTTGTTTTACATATTTTGATTATTGAATTGATGTGAAATAATGATAAATTAATTAGTATAATATCGAAAGGACCCGGAATTTTATCTATTATATTAATTAAATTCATGATATATAATATCTAATTAAAAAAAGTACATTTCATTAAAAATTTTAAAATTTTAAAAATCCTTTATAAAAATTTATAAAAATAAAGAAATGTACTTTTTTATACAAAATTAATATTATAATATTATTTATAAATCCTTTTAAAATGATAATATAATTAGTAGAATTTAATCTTATCATTATTTATAATTACTAATTGATTTTTTATTCTCGAATTACAGATAATAGTTTTCGTGTTTTTTTAAAAAAATTATTATTACTAAATAATTTTGAAGTTTTTGAAGAAACTTTTGAACTTTTTGAAGAAACTTTTGAACTTTTTGAAGAAACTTTTGAACTTTTTGAAGAAACTTTTGAACTTTTTGAACAAATTTTTGAACTTTTTGAACAAATTTTGGGTTTTGTTGAAGGCACTTTTGTTTTATAAGATAATTTTCTTGAAAATACTTTAGATTTAAAACTTTTCTTTTTATTTAAGGATTTAATTGAAGGAACTTTTACAATATTAAATGTAATATCTCTATATTTTTTACATTTATTTTTATTATATATAACATATGGTTCGAAACATTTACAATTAATAAATTGTTTCATTACATATGTATAATTACCATTCTTTATTTCTAATAATTCATTTTTAACATTATCATCTAATAATTTACTAACTGCATATATATATTTTTTAAGATTTATAATTATTTCTGATTTATTATCTGTTTGATAATCTATTATACATACACTATTATATGATTCAAAATAAAACATTTTATTATATACTTTTATAACCGTATTAAAACTATCTTTTTTTGTCATAAAATTTTCTAAATTAATATCCACTATACAATATCCAAATGATGCATAACAACATATTATTGTATAAAATAATTCAAATACTTGTCTCATATTTAATTTTGATTTTAAATTCTTAAATATAATACCATTAACATAACTATTAAATAATATTGATTCATTCTTTTTATTTTCTAATAAATTATCAAATTTACAATTATTCATATAACCAAATAATAAAAGCAGATTCGATGTTATGTTGTTTATTACTAAATTAGAATATAGTATTGATGTAATTAATTCATTAGTATATAAACATTCATATTCGTCTTCATCATCGTCATCACCAAAACCATTACAAACTTTTAATATAATTTTATCAATTTTATTAGTAAAAAAAGTAGAATTACTTATACAAGTTTTTTTAATATTTGCTGTATATATTTCATTTGTTCCCCTAGTTAAATATTTTATATTACTTAATGAATTTATATTGCAATTGCACATATCTATGTTTTTAAAAATAGGTATTTCAAAAATATTTTTATCAAATTTTAGATTTTTATAAATATTTTTAAGAAATTTATTATAATCTTTTACATTAATATAATTATTAAATGATATATAATAATTAATATTTGTATCTGTCATAAAAAATGATTCTATTATATATATATATAATTATAATGAATAATTTAAAAGAATATCTTATTAAAAATAAATTATTTTCTGAAAATGAATTAAAAACTTTGGAACCATCTCAAAATATTTTGTGTAAATTATGTAATCAATATGTTGGAACATTAGTAAAATTAAATGAATGTTTAAATCATCAAGAAATATGTTTAAATTGTTTTGATGATTTTCATGATAATTATCATGAAAATAAAAAAGAATTATTTATTTGTTTATGTTGTAATAAAAAAATATATACTTATGATATAATTTAATAATATCTTATTTAAAATATCTATTTATTAATTCTAATAAGTCTAAAATCAATTTTTATATCAATATAAATATAGATATGAATTTTTTTAAAAATATACCATATGAAGCTTTCTTTGCAATATATTTAATTATTGCTTGTAATTTTATTGGTGAATTATTTGGTTGTAAATTTAGACAAGCTCTACAAGAAAATATGTATTTGAAACATTTATTTGGATTTTTAACTTTTGCATTTTTAGTTATTTTAGTAAGTGTAGATTTTAGTAATATTAATAATTTAATTTTAGCATTTATTTATTCTATTATATTTTATATATGGTTTGTTTTGACCACTAAAACACACATTTATATTACAGCAATGGTATTATTAATATTTTTTACAATGTATATATTAACATTTAGAATTAATGAATTAGAAAAAAATGAAAATTTAAATAATAAAGAAATTGAACATTTAAAAAAAGTAAATAATATATTATTAATTGTTGCTTTTATTATTACTATTTTGGGAGTTTTTAATTATTTAATATTAAAAAAAAAAGAATTAGAAAAAAGAAAACAAAAATTTAGTTATTTAACATTTTTTATTGGAAAATCAAATTGTAGAAATGATAAATATGAAAATATTAGTATTTTAAATAATGTTAAAAATTATAAAAAAATAATATAAAAAATGATTTATTTATAATTATTATATTTATAATATAATATTATGATATGGTATTTAGAAGATTGGCAAGAACCATGTTATAATATTAATAATGGTAGATGTAAATCTATTTTAAGATGGAAAAATACAAAAAATATAATATATGAAGAAACTACAAATAATATTATACCTATATTATCAATTAAAAGACCACATTCTAGAGCATTTCATTTATCAGCATTATTAATTTTAGCAACCTTTTTCATACTTTATCACCCAATATCATTAGATCTAATTAAATATTCTAGTAATATTGATAATATTAATATAGAAATTTTAAATAATTTAAGATTCAATTCTATATATCTATATATAGGTAGTTCTTTTTTTAGAATTTTAGTAGGATTGTTTGCAGATATATATGGTATACGTATTGTATATTATATAACTATTTTGCTAAGTATTTTATTTGGTATTTTAAAAATTATATTAAATATAAATTTTCATTGGTATTATTTATTATTAGGAATATCATCAGGTGGATTTGTATTATCTGAATTATGGGTAATTACAATGTTTGATAAAAATATATTAGGATTAGCAACAGGAATTATAGGTGGTATAGGAAATTTTGGATTAGGTTTACTATTTTTAATAAATACATACAATTACAGTACTAATATAATATTTCAACTATGGCCCTATATTTTTACAAGTATAATTATGTATCCGCTTTATTATTCAGACGATTGTCCTTATGGTAATTTATATAAATTAAAAAAAATATATAATGAAAATTTAAATAATGATGAAAATTTAAATAATGATGAAAATTTAAATAATGATGAAAATTTAAATAATGATGAAAATTTAAATAATGATGAAAATTTAAATAATGATGAAAATTTAAATAATGATGAAAATTTAAATATTGATGAAAATTTCGATAATGATATTATTTTAAATATTGATGAAAATAGTATTTATAATTATGATAATAATATAAAAATAGATAATATTATTAATGACATTAAATTTTCGCGAAACAAATGTATAAATATATTAAAAAATCCTAAAGTTATAGTAATTGGAGTAGCATATTTATATACATTTGGATTAGAATTAACATTGTATAGTAATTTACCATTATTATTAAAATTTAATCATTTTACATTATATAAAAGAGCTTTATTATTATTTGCATTTTCAAGTTTTAATTTAATAGGGAGACCATTGGGTGGTTATTTATCAGATATTAACTATACTAAATATAAAATAATAGGTCGTATTAAAATACTTTTAATATTTTTAACATTAACGATATTAATAGGTACTGTATTTAATAATTATCATGATAATAGAACAAGTTATAATAAAATATTATTAATTATAATTTCATGGTCTTTTACAAATAATTTATTACAAGGTTCATTAATTGGTATTATACCACATTTAGATTCAGAAAAAATCGGAGTAATATTAGGATTTATATCTAGTATGGGAACATTTGGTGGTATTCTTGGAAATGTATTATTTATGAATGTAAATGAATATGAAGCTATTAGGTATATAAATATATGTGGTGCAATTATTTATTCACTAATAACACATATACTATTATAAAATATATAAAAAATGATTATTAATATTAAGATAAAGATTATAATTAATAAGGATGCAATATGATGAAAAAAAATATTCATTAACGAAATTATGGCATTATATAAAAAGAAAAACATTAAAAAATAGAAATATAAAAAAAATATCATCAGATGAATATTATGATGATAATAATTTAAATCAGTTATCTGATAATGAATCTGATAAAACACAAACAGAAATTGAAAATAAAAATAAATTAATTGAACGTGGTAGAAAAGCATATTCTCTAAAATCAAACAAAAGTAATAATAGTAATGATAATAAATTATATGATAAAAGAGATAATAGTTTAGATATTGTCAGAAATGATAATGATAATTATGAGGTTGTAATGCAATATCAGAGATATAGTAATAGTAGAACAAAAAGAACAAATAAAAAAGATAGAAAGTGTATAACATGTAATAAATGATATTAAAAATTAAATATATTTTTTATAATAATCAAAAGATTCTAAAAAAAATCCTTGATAACCCATAATTGAACCAGGACGAATTAATCTAATATATGTTATTGCATCACTTGGTGTAAAATTTAATTTGATAATTAACCAAATACATATTAATAAACCTGTTCTACCTAAACCTGCTTTACAATGAACTGCAACTAAATCATCGTAATTTGTATTATTGATTAAATTCATAAATTTTTTTATAATTTTGATATCAGGAGTAGTATAATCCTCAAAATATAGATCTTCAATAATAATATTATTATCATTAAATAATTTTTTTTCATAAGTATCATGACTATTTAAACGAATAATAAGATTAATATTGCGTTTTTTTAATTCACTAATAATATTATTAATATCTTTATTTGAAGAAGGACATGCCATTGCTAAAAATTTATTAGCAATAATATTCATATCTCTATTTTCAAAATCTGTTAAATATTCATATTCTGAAATATCAAATTTAGCAATATTTATTATTTTATTATTGTGTATAAAATCTAAAGTTCTAAAACAATCTGATATAGAAGTTTTATAACCACCCCATTTACTAATGCAATCAATATAATAACATGGATGTTCGTTAAATATATTATGCAATTTAAATAGAACTTTATGCCAATTATAATTTTTGTTTAAAATTAAATAAGAACCACATAATAATACAGCATTTAAAAGATATATATGATTATCATCATTATAAATATAATAAACTATATTTCTATTTAGAAGTTTTGGATTTATCATTTTATCATCAATAAATTTATTAAATTTAATAATATCGCAAATATTTAAAGGTCCATAATCATTTTGTAATGGTATATATGAATCATGAAAATCAGAAGACGTAATATAGTCAACACTATCATGAATTTCTTTTTTTGTATGTTCTAAATTCTGATGTATAGTAAGATAGAATCTATCGCATATTTTATACATAAGTATATTTTAATTATTAAATTATATATATATTGAACAATTAAAATAATCATTTTTTTATATAATATTCTAAAGTATCATTTAACATTGAATTTACATCTTTAATAGCATACCATTTTAATTCATTATTAATTTTATCAACATTTGCAAAACTAATAGGTATATCACCTACTCTATTATTTGCAAATTCGTAATGAATAGTTTTTAAATTTTTATTTTTTAATATATTGTTAAAATTATTAACAATTTCTAAAATAGTATAACCATGGCCTGTTCCAACATTATATATTTTAAATATATTTTTATTATTAATTATATATTCTAATGAAATAATATGTGAATTTACTAAATCATCAATATGTATAAAATCTCTAATACATGTACCGTCTCTTGTATCATAATTATTACCATAAATAAAAAAAGTTGTTTTATTAATATATGAATTAATTAAATTATAAAATATACCAGAATTTGTATTATAACCAACAGGATTAAAATATCTTAATATTATAATATTCCATTTATTATTAGAATTATATAAATCATTTAATATATTTTCTATATATAATTTAGTTTTGGAATATGGAGAAATATATAAATCATTTGATATAGAATCTTCTATTATAGGACTATTTTGATTACCATATAAAGAAGCTGAAGATGAAAATATAATATTATAACAATTATTATTTTCCATTATTTTTAATAAATTAATTGTTCCATTTATATTATTATAATAATATTTTAAAGGATTATTGATAGATTCTTCAATATTTTTAAATGAAGCTAAATGTATAACATATACAATATTATATTTTTTAAATAATAAATCTAATTTAGTAAAATCACATAAATCATCTTTATTATTTAAATCATAAATTATTATATTATAAATATTTTTATATTTATTTAATAAAATATTATAGAGATGATAACCAATATAACCATTGCCACCAGTTAATAAAATAGTATTATAATTAGTATTCATGAATAATTATATCTTATAATAGTAATAGAAAGATGAATTTATATAATTTATTAAAATTATTTAATATTTTATTATTTATAATAATAATAATAATAATTCTTAATAAAATAAACTTTATTGAAAATTTTAAACAATGTGGTGGATATTGTAATATAAATGAAGAATGCAATATTAATTATTATTGTTTAAATAATAAATGTTGTAAAAAAAAACTATAAAAAATTATACATTATATTAACACCATGTATTTTTAAATAAGTATAACTTAATATAAATAATATAATTACAAAAAATAGTAAATATATAATGCCATTTTTATTATTTTGTAATGGCACATTTTTAAATGGTAATGAAAAAAAAGCTATAATAAAAGATAAAGGTAAAAATACAGTTGCAATTGATGTTAATATCCTTGAAGTCCCAGTTTCAATATAAGTAATTTTCTGAAAGGAAGTTTGTCTAATATTTTGCAAATCATTTTTTAATTTATTATTAATATTTACTAAATTAATAATATTTTTATTTAAAATATAATAAAATTCGTGCGAATCATTAAGTAAAATTTTAATATTATTAAGTTGTTGTAAAGCATTACTACAATAATGTGTATATATAATTAATTTATCAACATAATTAGTGAGAATATTTATTCTAATATAATCAATATTTAATAAGGAATTATTAATATTCATAACTAGATTATTATGAATATTAATAATATTTTGTAAATTGTTAGTAATAGATATTAAAATATTAATAATAGTTTTTTTATTAAAATTAATAAATTTATTAGTAAATTTATTAGATTTAATTAATATAAATTTATTTAATTTATAATTATATATAATTATAACCTTATTAAATACAAAAGATGGTACACTATAATCATAATATTTACTTTCTACTTTTTTTTCAATTAATGAATAACTATCGTTTTTTATTTGATTAGTTATATTTAAAGTTGGTAAAACAAGTAAAAAATAAGCTATATCATTACTATTATAATAATTAATATTATTGTATATTAATTTATCAATAATATCAATATCAATAAATTTATAAGTATTATTACTATTTAATAATTCTTCATATGTAAAAATTTTCATTTAAATAATTACTTCTTTAATAATTAATTATATAAAAAATTTAATTATAAGCAATACCTTTGTTTATTTGAATACTGGAAACAGTAGATGTTTTAAATTTACTAGGTAATTTATCATATTGAAAATCATTAATATTTATACTTTTCATATTTTTTAAACTTTTAATAATATTATTTGTTTTTTTAGAATTAAATAATGATTTACTATAATTAGATGTAACTCTAGTATATATTTCATGATTTAATAATTTTTCATGATTATTGATTTTTTTATAAAAAATTTTTTTTGCTTTATTAAACATTTTGTTTTCAAAATATAAATTATTATTTGTTTTATTATATAATTTTTTCAATGCTTTGATTTCATTTTGTCCGAAATTTAATTTTTTTAAATCAAAATCAGAATATATATGTGAATTTTTAATAGATGGTAATTTTACAAATCCAAAATCATTTTTTAAACCGATTTCTAATGTATCATAATTTCTGAATTTAGATTTTAAGTCAATTAAAAATTTATTTTTTGAATCTGGAATTATATTTTTGAATTTAATAGCATTTGAACGAAATTGATTATATATATATTTAGAAGTATAATGAATATTATATATAATTTCAAATAATGTATTTAGCGGATACATCTCAAAAGGTTGTTTACCGAATTTACGATGTTTTTTAATAAAATTTTTATCAAGAATCCATTTTTCTTTACCAGTTGTTTTTTTATTAATTAAATAAAAAAATACACTAAATAATTTACCTGAAAATATTTTAGAAGTTAATTTATAAATATCACTAAAAACAGATTTAGATGAACTTAAAGAATATTTATTACATTTAGTAATTGAATTGCAATTATGATATTTTATTAAAATTTTTTTATAATTAATTAAATTAAAAATAATAAAATATATACAATTAATTGATCTATCATCTGTATAAAAATCATTAATATTTGTAAAATATTGTTTAATAGTTTTAACAATATTATCAAGTTTTCTTTGTTCTTTAATAATAATTTCTTTATAATATTTTAAAATAAATATTCCTAATAATTGAAAATTATAACTTATATTTTTTAATAATAGAATAATATTTTCTTTGTTAATTGAGTTATTATCATCATCTAATAATAAGTCATATGTTTCAAATTTATTAAATCTAAAATTACTAGTATTATATGTTTTATTATAATCGCTTGCAAACTGCATAATATCAACAAATTTATTCCAAGAATTATTTGCATCATTATAACATATATTAATTTGTTCTAACATTTGCGAACCAATATAATCATTATGTAATATATGTGATAATATTTTATTATTAATATCACGTATTTTAATATCGGATGGTAATAAAGAATGATTTATTTTATTGATAAGTATAATAGGTTTATTATCAGGAGTATAATATAATTGAAAATATTTATTGCCCCAATAATCATTTAATAATGTAGTTAAAGTATTAATATCATTTTCTAATTTAATTTTTAATTTAGGGTTTGCCATTTCTAATTAAATTATATATAAAAATATATTGTATAAATTATATAAATAATATATAAAATGACATATAAATATTATGACTTATTAGGTTTAAATATTAGTGATAAACCGACAGATAATGACATAAAAAAAGCATATAGAAAAATGGCAATGAAGTATCACCCAGATAAAAATCCAAATAATGAAGAAGCAGCAAATAAATTTAAAGAAATAACAAATGCATATTCAATATTATCAGATGAAAATAAAAAACAACAATATGATCAATTAGGTGATAATTATGAAGAAGGAAATACAATGAGTGATATAAATCCAGAAGATATTTTTTCACATTTTTTTGGAAATAGAGCTAATAATATGGGAGGATTTGGAAGAGGTATGGGTGATATTCATCATCCTTTTGCAGATTTTGGTTTTAATTTTGATATGAAACGGGAAAGAAGAAATAATAAATGTTCAAATATAACAAAAACATATGTTACAAAATTAGAAGATGTATATAATGGAATTGATAATACAATGAAGATAAATATTAAAAAATATTGTCTAAAGTGTAAATCAAAATGTGAAAAATGTAATGGTATGGGAAGAGTAAAACAAATAAAAAACATGGGAATAATACAAGCAATATCTGAAACATCTTGTAATAAATGTGGTGGTACTGGTGAAATTTTAAAACCAAATAATAATTGCATAGATTGTAAAGGTGAAGGAATATATTATAAAGAACAAACTGCTAATTTAAAAGTAAATCCCGGTTATTCTAATAATTTTAAAACAGTATTTAAAGGTTTGGGAGAACAACCGAAATCATCAGATCAAGAAGCCGGAGATTTAATATTGTTAATAACAATAGAAGATAATATATTATTAAAAAGAGATGGAAATAATTTAATTTATAAAAATAAAATTTCTTTTATAGATTCTGTAATTGGTAAAGATATTGTTATACCTTATTTTGAAAATAAAATAGAATTAAATACAGCAAAATTTGGAATTTTATTAAATAATAAAAAATATAAAATAGATGGAAAAGGGTTACCAAGTTATACAAATAATAGTAAAAAAGGTGATATGATAATAGAATTTGAAATAGAAGAAACAAAATTTAAAAATATTGAAAAGAAAAATGAATTAAAAAAATTATTAATTGAAATGATTATTTAAATATTTAAATAATTTCTAAATTCTTCTATTGTTTTTATATTCCCAAGTCCATATTTACCTAATATAATATTTGCATCATTATTTGTTTTTGAATTTAATACTTTAGAAACCTTTTTAATTGTAATTTCTTTTTTTTCATTATATTTTAAATCCTCCCATATTTTAGGATTATCATCTCTGATATAATAATGAAATAATATATTTTGATTAGGTATATATATATCATAACCAAATGTATAAAATCTAAGTGAATGTAATATTTCTTCACCAGTAAATAAATATTCAAGATTAGGATCATATGGTAATTCTTTTAAAAAAGTGGATTCTGCAAATAACATACCACCCGTTACAAAAGGTGTTTTAATAAAAGTATTTTTTGTATCAATAATTCTTGCACCATCATATTTAATAATATTATATTTATTAAAATAAAAATTTTTGATATATGGAACTTTAAATTTTTTATCTATTTTATAATTATCATAATCTTTAAAATTACGCGGATAATGACTTAATACTGGTTTACTACTTATTTTTTTTAAATTTTTAATTGATAGTATACATTTTACATCCCAATTTTTAATAAATTTTGTATGACTGTCAATTTGTAAAAAATATTCTTCACCATCCCATAAATTAGAACATAAATATCTTGCATATGTCGGACCTTTAGCATCAGTATGAGGTATTCTTAATATTTTAATTGTAGAATAATCAATATCTAATCCATTTAAACAATCTTTATCATCTATTTTATTTTGTTGACATATTCCCAAATATATATTTTTTGGATATTTTGCATTTTTATATAATGATTTAATTGTATCAGAACATAATTTATCTCTATAACTAGCAATTGAAACAAAAATACAGTTCTTTTTCATTCTTAATTATAATAAATAATTTAATTAATTAATGAATATTCCCAGTTATTTTGATTTGCATATAATTTAATATTTGTTATCTTTAATGTAGTACTATTTGCTGATATTTTATTTACTAATATCGCAAATGTATTATATTTATTATTAGAATTCGCAATTGATATTTTGGTATTATTTTCCAAAGGTGTTATTTCACTTATAGACGGTATTAACATATTAAATTTATATGAATTTAAATTATCGTAAGAATTCATAATACTGTCAGGTAAATCATTTATACCACCTATATACCATTCTTTTAATTCAATATTATCTTTTAATAAAAATTCAATATCTGTTAACATTATTTTTTCATTTAATTTAATTATAATCCAATCACCATATATAAAATTATTATTGGCGGTTGATGATATATTTAATTTATTACTTGTATAATTATAATTACCATTACTATATTGGTTTTTCTGCCATTCGCCATATATATTAACATCATTATTAAATACTAAATATGGTTCATTTACAATTGAATCTACATAATTCGCCGTAGACCATCTCATTTTATAATTATTGCTATCTGCTGTTATTTCATGATAGTTATATGTATTAAATATTATATTTGGATATGTAAATTTAACTATTACTATACCCATTTGTCCCGCTCCTGAAGTTGTACTACTATTTGATCCCGCACCTTCACCTCCGTCTCCATAATTAGTACCATCATTACCTGATACATTTTGCTGCATTAAAGAATGTCTTCCACTTCCTCCTGTAGAATAAGTATAGTTAATACCAGATATATCACTTGTATATAATGAACTTCCACCACTGCCTGTATTCAGAGATACTGCAATATTACCATTTTGACCGTAATATGTAGAATTATTAGCATCTATTACACTTCCATATGATGGCAACTGCTTATCACCCCGTGTACCACTGAAACCTGCTCCTCCACCACTTCCACCATCTCTTGCACTATAAGCACCCCCACCACCACCTCCACCACCATATACAATAGTATCATTAAATTCAGATGATGCACCAGATATTCCAGCAGTTGCACTATTTGCTGATATAGATACACCCCCATTACCAACTTTAATATCATATATATCTGGTAATAATGTAGTTTCACTATATAATACACCACCACCACCACCACCACCACCAGAAACACCATTACTGCCGCCGCCAGAACCACCACCAGCAACAATTAATATAGATGCAGAAATATTATCAGATAAAATTAATTGATATGCTGTTTGATTATTATTACTCAATAAAGTATTATAATTAAATGAAATTATATGTTCATTGCCATTTGAAGTAATCTCATAATAATTATTATTTGGTACAAAAGTATTGTTATATAATGGATTTACTCTCGTTAACTGTCTTGATATAAACATATCATTATTTAATGGATAATTAAGATTTATTATTGGTGTTGTCATATTAACATTATAATTAAAACGAGAAATATATGCATTATTACTTGGACTATAAACATTATCATATATTTGAAGATTAATATTGTCAATATAAAAATATAGATTTTCTGATATAGTTGGATAGAATGGTATATTTCTAAAATTAATTATATTGGTATCAGTTGTATAATTAAAAGTTTGGGATATAGTATCTGGAATTACATCATTTTCTAATTGATTAGTTTTAAATTTTATATTCCATACATATTTATAATTAGTGTTAACAGTATTATGTTGTAATGTATTAAAATCTACAACTATACCATTATAAGATTGATCTAAATAAATATTTGAATATAATATATTAACATCTGTTTTATAATATTTTAATACAATATTGTTATAACTATTAATTCTTGAAAATGATAATGATTCTTCTAATAATCTTAATCTTTTATCTAATTTATCTTCAATACTATTAATAGCTTCTCTATTTATATCATATTTAAGAATAACTATTCCACTTCCACCAACAGATGAATCATCTACTGATATATTATTACCATTAATAATATTATTTGGATCAAAATTTATATCTAAATTATCATTTTGATTTGCTATTGTATATGATATATTAATTAATATTCTATCAGTAGGACAAGTAGAAGAATTAGTTAAATGAGGATCACCATTAGTTAAACTCCAACTATTATAAATTAAACCAATACTAGTCGAATCTATTATAAATGTATTGTTTTCTATATTTTTAAGTTTAATTGTATGTAAAGTATTATTAATAATTAATTGATATGAACCTTTTAAAAGATTTGTTATTGTATCAGAACAGTTTTCATTTATTCCATCATTTATAAAAATAGAAACTTGTGTATATAAATTAAAATCAATATTTATATATTCTTCTGTAGTATTAGAATTTGGATCAGATGTTAATATTTTTTCGCCACTTTCATTAACAATATTATCAATTATTGGATATAATGATAAAATTCTATAAAGACCACCTGATGCTCCGCCTCCAGAATTAGAAGTAGAATGTATAATGTTAGATGTATAAATATTATTAGGATTAAATATATCTATTGAATTTGTACCACCACCTAATCCTTTTAAACCAATATTACTATTAATTATATCATATGATCCTGCACCACCACCATAATATAATGGTATTCCTATATTTTGATATTCACTTTCGATAAAATTTGCTTTAAATCCATCAAAACCATTATAATTTAAATTACTATTTATATTAGTAGCTCCAGTTCCACCATTTGTATAAGATGATGTATAAGTTAAATTATCATATATATTATTTTCAATAATATACGAATTTTCTATATTATATCCATTATAATCACCTGGTATATTTAAATTATTATAGTTAATATATGCATTACTTCCACCATATGATGTTGCACCAAATCCAATTGTATTATAACCATTTTCATTATTCTTACCACCATTTCCAACATAAATATCATATATACCTTTTGGAATAATAGAATCATATCGATATAATACAGATCCAGCACCACCAGGCGCTGGAGTATTAATAATATCAAAAGGTTTATTATAAACCTTATAAAATTCAGTATCTGTTAATGAACCAGAGACCTCTTGCATACTAATATATATCATACTTGAATTATCAGATGTATATACAATATCATACATCATATGAGAACTAGTTTTATTTACATTATAATAAGTAAAAGTATCTTCATCAATATTATATTTATTGATTCTCGGTTCTTCTATCTGTCCCGAAGGTCCTGAAGCGAGAGAATTAATAATTGCTAATTCTTTATCATCAGGTGATAAAGCTATATTTAAACTAATAGGTATAAAAGATGATAATTCTTTTAATAAAGAAACTTGATTATTTTTCAAATTAATTTTTCTAATCTTAAATGCATATGCTACACCATATTCGTAAATATATGCAAAATTATCATCACTTGTTATACATACTTTTAACGGTAATGTAAATCTAGCATCTGTACCAATATCATCTTCAAAACCGGAAGTACCATCAGTTGAACCTGCAATTAGAGTTACAAAACCAGTATTTACATCTATTTTTTTAATAGAATTATTCTGCATATCACAGACAATAATGAATTCATTATTATTTGATAATGCTATACCAAATGGCATATTAAATCTAGCATCATTGGGATTACCGTTTATATTACCAAAATTAATAGTAGGATCATTAAGCCCCCCAGAAAGTCCAACAGTCAATGTATTATTATAAACAAAATTATTTAAATAATTAATATAAACAGCATTAGGACAAGATACAGCAATAATAGATAAATCATTAGATACAGTTAGTGAATGAAAAGTACCAAAATTACAATTAATAGTGAATAATAGTGTAGAAACATTTAAATCATATATAGAAGAATAATATATTGAAGTACCAATATTATAAAATAAATATTCATTTTTAAAATCAATACAAGTAGTTGTTAAAAGTATATCATTAGTTGGATTTAATTGTTTTAATAATTCTTTAGTACCAATTCTAGTATCAAAGTCTTGATTTATATCAATATTTTTACCAGAACCACCGCCACCAACTAATAAAATATCTGCTAATAAATTATTAATAAAAGATAATTTATAATGTTTTTGATTATAATCACTGTTATTTCTTAAAACAATATAATATTCATTATCATTAGTTGATGATTTATAAAATATATCATTATTTTCATAATCTGTAATAGAAAAGGTATTCATAAGATTATTATCGTTATCATATTCTTTAACAATAGGATGTTTTGGATCACTTAGATAATCTTTATTAGTAATATCAATTAGTTTGTTATAAATAGTATTAATATAATTTGAAGTATTTAATATATTAGAATTAATATTATCAGAATAATTAGAAGAATTTTGAAATTTAGTTAAAATATCATCATCTAATGATTCTAAATTATTTAAAGTAGTATGTGATAAATTATTAATTGAACCAGTTAGACGTATATCACCTATAATATCTAATTCAACATCAGGTGATTTATTAATACCAATTTTAGCATTTTTATCTATTATTAAATAATCATTAGTATATTGATTACTTGATTCAAGCATATTAAAATTATTTTCATTATTGTTAGTATGAATTATTCTTAAAGATGCATTATCAAATGGTGTTGAACTGATAATTTCAAGATTTTCGGTTGTATATGTTGAAGTAGATATAGTAGTTGTAGCACCTTGAATATTTAAATTTTCAGCAGTAATAGTTCCATTAACATTTATATCAGTAGCAGTAATAGTTTTGCCAACAGATAAATTAGAAAATATATTAACATCTTTAGAACTAATTAAATTTTCATTAATAATAACATTACTACTAACATATAAATTACTAACATTAATATCATTTAATACAGTTAAATTACAACCTATAAATATATTACTATCACAAATAATATCATTATGAAATAAAGAATTATTAGAACAAATTAAATTATTGTTAATATAAATGTAATTAGTCTCAATATTACTAGTATATAATGTATAATTATTAGTAATATTATCAGTATTTAATTCAACAAATTCAGCATTCGTGCTTTGAATTATACCAAGAGAACTTATATCACCAGTGCTATTAATATTAGAAGTAGTAAATATACCTTCAATAATATTAAGATCAAAACCTACTAAAGAATCATTATTTTGATTATAAGATTTAACACTAAATAAATCATTATCAAAATTTAAATTGATATAATTATAATTAGCATTATTTACATTTTTAAATTTAATATCATTAATATTAATACCAGAAAATTCATCATTATAATTATTTAATGTTAAATAATCATTTATATTTTTTAATTTAATACCACCTATATTAATTTCATTAGTATTACCAATATAAATATCACCAAATTTATTATTATAACTACCTATATTATAAATGCTATCTTGCTTAGGAATAATATTTGCATCATATAATATAGTATTATATGAATTTGGAGAATAAGTTGTATTATTATATCCATAAACACATTTTAAATATGAATTATCAACATATATATCAGTAGTATTAATACAGTTGCTAATATTTAGATTTGATGCGTCAATAAAACCATTTACAGTTAATTCTGTTCCGATAACAGGTTCAGTTGAAATACCAATATATGCATTTTCATATTCATTGCTTGTACCAAATTGAACTATAGTAGATTTTTTATTAGTTTTAACAGACATTGAATTAATATATCCCATTTCATTCGAAAAATTGTATGTGAAATCATTATGCATACTATAATATGGTATATTAATAGCATCATGGGGAATAGAAGTAATAGAAAAGATATTATTATTATCACTTATATCTAATATTATATTTTTTTCATATAAAGTATAATCAATTATTTGCAATTTATAAATATGAATTAATGTTATAATATAAATAATATTATTATTATAACTATCTAGTAATAAATTATCAAATGCTATAGTTGTACTAGAATAGATTGTTGAAACATAATTAGTATTAATATCTAAACTTAATATTCTAGATATAGTTTCTGAATGATCTAAAATAATTAAAAATTTATTATCATTTGATAACATAATTTTTTTTATATTATTAAAACGAGTATCAATACCATCTCCTATAGCAATACCAGATCTTGATCCTAAAGTATTAGGAGGATATCCCGCGATAGTAGTAACGCTATAATTAAATAAATTTATTTTTCTAATAGAATATGCACCATTGTCAGCTACATATAAAAATGTATTATTATTATCAACATACATTGATGTAATGGAAGTAAATTTGGCATTATCTTGAATACCATCCTCATAACCACTTATATTATCATTTATAATAATAGTATCTAAATTATAATTAGCACTTTGAATTGAAGTAAGATCAGCGGAATAAATTTTATTATCATCAGAAAAATATAATGTATTTTTATCTGTAGATAGAGTTAAACATACAGGATTATTTAAAGTGATTGTCGTGACAACAGGTGGGTCTGTACCATCATCTGAGTCACTATCAGAATCTGTATTAGTAAATCCTAATGAATAAACCTGATCTAGAGTATAATTAATAACACGAATTTGTTTATGAGTTTTATCAACAATAAACAATAAATTATTAATATTATCATATGCAATCTCAGAAATAATACCATATGTTGCTTCAGTAGTTCTATCACCATTAGTATAACTAGTATCACCAATTAAACCACTTTCAATTGTAGACGAAGCATTATTTAAAATGTGTCTAGCAATAAAATTATCACCATTATTATAAACAGATGATAAGAAAGTTGTATTATCAATTTGTACGAAAGAACTATAAATAATATTTTGATCTGCACTATAAGGTATGGATGTATCGATATTAAATGAAGCTATATTATCATTTAAAACATTATCTAATTCTTTAGGTCTAATTTTATTAATATTAAAATAGTTATTTTTATTTTTTTCAATAGCAATATTAATATTAGAAGTAGTAAACTGAATATTACTAGATCTAATATGTAAATTTGATATAGAATAAATAAATTCATTATTATTTAAATTATTTAAACCTGGTATTAAAGAATTACCATTCAAATCATATATATTATTAGTATGTATATCATTAACATTAATAGAATCCGATTTAATAGTACCATTATCTAATACCATGAGATCTTTTTCATAATTAGTATGAGAATTAAAAGCAGAAACCTTAAATTTACCATCAGAACTATATATTAAATTATTATTATAAATTTTAGAACCATTAATTATAGGTCTAATATCAGTATCTAATATGATATGTGGTTCTTCATTATTATATTGATTATTCGTAGAAGATCTTATTTGTCCATTAATATCAATTGAATATAATGTTTCATTTACATCTTTACCAATTCCTATTTTAGCATTAGTATTTTTACCAAATGTAGAATATATAGTATTATTTAAAGTTGATAATGTAAAAGCACTTTTAAATTGAGTAATTTGATCATCATTATAATCAATATTAATAATATCATTATGTAAATTAGAATTAATAGTATCAAGTAAAAATATACCAGTTTTCTTAATATTAAAAGAATTAGAATTAAATCCACTTATATCAAAATTAATATTAGAAGATAAGAAATTAATATTACTAGTTAATAAATTATAATTAGAAGTTGTATTAAAATGACCTTCATTATCTAAACGATTAGAATTATTAAGAATAATACTATTACCATTATTTTTATCAAATATATTATCAACAAATATATAATCAACAAATAATGATCCATTTTCAATTTTAATATTACCATCTTTATTTAAATTTATTAGAGTTTTATCAATATTATTATTAATATCTTCATAATTAATTTTAAAATCGCCATTATTAGTACTATATAATTTATTAATACCTCCAATATTATAATTACTATTATAATTAGTAAAATTATTTTCTAATATAATGTGTGGAATATCATCAATAACATTAGTAAATAAATAATGTTTATTAATATTATTAATATATTTTTCATAATTATTAATAAATTTAATATCTATTGATCGATTATTAATATTATCAGACATATTATCAAATGTATAATCAATATTATTAATAATATAATTATGAATATATTCGTGATTATAATCTAAAATTGCAGGAATATTATTAGTAGAACCAATAATATTTTCTTTTAAATAATTTGATGTTAATAAATTAACAATATTAATATTGTTTTCAGAATCATAATAATTATTTATTAAATGATTTTTAATATTATTATTAAAAATAGTAGTGGGTATATTGATAGAGGTATTTAATGTACTATTTGTATTTAAAAGAATATCTATATCAGTAGATTTAGAAATAGATGGATCATATGCTAAATAATTACTGGAAAATACATTTAAATTAATATTATCAATATAATTAGAATTAGTAAATATAATTAATTCAGTTGCATTATTTATATTTGTATCAGTACTATCAAGAATAATATTACTATAAAAAGTATGAATATTATGTGTATCATCAGTAAAATCATAAATATAATTAGTAATATTACAAGAAAAATTCAAATCATTTAAATAAGTATAATTATTATTAATATTAAATGTTCGTTCAGTAACTTCACCATTAAATAATATAGATAAATTTGAATTTAAATTTTCATTTATAAGATGATTTTTATTTATTTCAAATGAAATATTACTATAATTATTATCAACATTAGAATGATAAAATGTTGGCAATAATATATTATTATTAATATCTATATTATTAGGATTAGCATTATCAATAGATAGTATATTATCAAATTTAAAATAATTATAATTTAAATTATTAAATGATATATTATAATTATTAATTTCATTAGGAAGTAATATATTATATTTAATATTTTTATTATTATTAAATTCAATATTTTTAATATAGTTAGAACTATATTTAAATGCTTCAAATATAATATTAGAATTTATATTATAATTAGGAATATTATTAGCATCAATATTAATATTATAAGCAAAATTAATATTATTATTGTCTACATTTAAAGATGTTTCAACATTTAAATTAGAATTGAAAATTTCAATTAATGAGAAATTATTAATATTATTAAAAGTATTATTATTATCAGAATAATTATTTATTAATTTCAAGGAAGTATTATCATCAGATTTTACATGTAATGGATATATAGGATTTGTTTCATTTATTCCAATATTTTTATTTTTATTAAATGTAATAATTGTATTAATATTATCGGGTATTAATGAATTATTATTATTATTACCGTAATGTATATTAAAATTTTTATTATCAGTAGGACCTTCAAAAATCCAAAAATCATTTAAATAATCTGTTTTTTTATGAAAACAAATTCTAGAAAATTCAGTAGAACTATCATTTGTTAATTGTAAAAGATATTTAGAATAATCTTGTATATGTAAAGAAATGTTACTAGTAGATGGATTATAATAATTTGCATTATTATGAGAACCAATATTAATATATGTATTATTTAAATCATTAAAAAATGAAATAAATTTTTTATTTAATTTATTTTTCAATGAAAAAATGGAAGGATATACTGATTTAATATTAAGTGGATCTATAATAAAATTTTTATGAGGTTCTAAAGAAAAGGATATAGTATTAACATCAAAACTATTATTATCATCAAAATATTTTAATTTTAAGTCAAAATCAGCAATATTACTATTGTTATAAGGTTTAACAAAACTTGCAATAGAATGTTCTGAAGTATCATTATATATCATAGTATTTTTTACTAAACTGCTATTAATATCGTTATCATTAGTATTAATAAAATTAACAATATTTGAATCATATAAACCAATAACAGTTTTATCTGTATATAACCATGATAATTTTTTACCTGATAATTCAATATCATTTTGCGATTGTATAATTTCAGGATTAGTATTGGTATTAGTACTTATTTGTGTACCACTATTATTTTGTGTAATTTCTATACCACTTGATAATATAACTTTATCACAATGTACGGTACCAGTAACATCGAGATCACCATAAATTTTAACAGTTTTTTGTGAACTAATACTACTATCATTGGGTAAAGATGTGTTTTTATCACGATTAAATATAAAATAATAATTTTGTTGATCACTTTCATTAATTGGATTAATAGTATTTATAGTAGTATCATTATTTCTTCTGTACATTATTTCCAAACCTGCCTTATTAGGATGATATGTATTATCAGTATAACCAAATTCTAATATACCAGGATAATTATTATCAGTTTGTATTAATTCATTATGATTTCTATATATATACCACTTTTCTGTATTTTTATTACCAGTTATTGGAGTCCAATTACAAAAATCAATACCAGTATAATTTGCTTTATTATATAGAGAATTATTTGTTCTATTAGATTTACCACGATATAATCGTATAACAGTATCATTATAATCGTGTAAAGATAAATTACGAATCATAATAGGTTTTGTATTATTGGGATTTGTATAACTATTTTTACTTTCATCAGATAAATCATCAATACCTATAAAAATATTTGTATTAGTATAAGAAGTTTTTGGTTCATGACTTATAGAATTAGCATTAATATATCTTAATGTAGCTAATCTAATATTATTTTCATAATATCCACCACTAGAATAAATATCATTGACAACCGAATTAATTCCACCAACAATATTTAAACCTTTACTTTTATTAATAATATTAATATTATTATAATCAGTATAATTAATAAAATATTTACTAATTTGATTATCACTATTTAAAAAATATGCATTATTAATTGCTAAATTGTTATTTTGTAAGAAAAATTGTGCCTTTTGTGCGATACCATTATTATTAATAAATAAATTATCGCCTAATATATCACCATTTACATGCAAAGCGTGTGTTGGTGTATTTAATATATCTAAATTAATAGCAACAGAATTATTTTGATGTATAGAAAGAGTAGGTGCAATACTATCATTTTTAGTAATATCATCAATAATAGCGGCGGGATAAAAATATATATTTCTTTTAATTTCATTAGTATGATTTTGACTAGTATTTATAATAAAACTTTTATCATTGTTATTTTTATTTAATGTTATATGACCCATATATGTTTTATTTAAAATAGATTGATCTAATGTATTTGAATCCTCTATAGAAATTTCAAATTTAGATAAATCTTGATTTTTAATAGTTAATTGATTATCATCATAACTTTCAATATCATTAATACCAATTGCTAATTTACCTGGTATTGCTAAATTATTTCCACTAATACGAACAGAACTATTTGAATTAATACCATAATATAAAATAACATTACCTTCAATATCATTTTGAGTCAAATTACTACCAAATTCAGTTTCAAATGTTCCATCACCATTATCAATTAAATTTTGCATTTTTTCAATATTTAAAGCATTTAATCTATAACCATGATAAAATAAGTTACCGGATACACTAACATCATCTTCATAACTTACAACTTCTTTAAATTCAACAGGACAATTAAATTCAGAAGAATCAGTAGATTTAATATTTAAATTACTCAATACAATTTTGTTAGCATTGAGATTACTTTGTATAGTAAGTTCTTTATTAATAATTAAATTATTATTAACAATTAAATCATTTGCAATTTCTAAATTATTTTTAAATTTATAATTACCATTTGCAAATTCTCCAGGTTTTATTTTATCTGCTTTGAAATCTAGACCAATTTTTCTATGATATATATCATCTAATTCCAAAATATTAGGAATATTATTAGAACTACTTTTATAATCTTTTATATAAATTTTATCAAATAAAGAAGCACCAGTAACTTGTAATTTTGAATCAATATTAATATTATTACTAGTAAAAGAATCTATAGTATTTTTTCCTATTGAAACAGAACCATTATCAGTTATTGTCATAGCAGGATAATTAGAAGTTAAATTATCTGAATATAATGGATTATTTAAAGTAGGAATAATATATGAATTATTTGGATTATATAATTTATTAATATCAAAAGATGCTTTAGATACATGAAATTCTAATGGCATACCTTTAGTTGTAGCAATTATAGCAGGTGAATCTGAATTATTACCAATAATCCCCATTTTTAAACCAGATGGTTCATTTATAACTATTTTTTCATCAGGTACATCAGGATTTGTATATATATTTGGTTCAGACATAGCTTTATTTTTAATAGCAATATGTATATTTTCCATAGTACCATTTGTGGTAGAAGATGTAATATTAACAGGATGTAAATTATTAATAGTATCTACACTACTTGCTCCAATATTAATATAATTTTCAGTATATATATTATTTTTTTTAATATCTGTACCGGGAATATTAGCAACCCAACCTTGTGTAAATTTAGCAATTGTTATATTTGAATTAATCGCATTAACAAAATCATTAATAAAATTATTTGAATTAACAATATCATTTAAATTATATGGTATACCTTCATCATTTAATATCGTTAAATTTCTTGCAGAAATTGTACCCTTACATACTATATCTCCATTTTCAATATATATACCAGATTTACTATTTAATGCAAAATTTGAATCAAATAGATTTCTGGATGTATTTATTCCAATTCCAGAATTATTAACAATCATAGAATATTTAATATCTTTTGGTAACATTTGACCATAATTAGACCAATAATTAGTATGTTGTTGTCCTATTTCTAAAACAGTTTCATTATCATTATATGTATCACCAATAACAAGATATTCTCTACTGTCAAGATCTAAATATTCAGTATCTATAAGACCAATTCCTAAATTTCGAATTTCAATTTCAGACGGTGTATAATCATTTATAGACATTTTACTTTTAAAATATATTAATTCCTTATGTATTATTAACATTTAAAAAACAAATAAATAAAAAAATGATATTAGGAAATATTAATATTATTAATTAAATATGAATAAAATCTCATCATTGCATAATAAAACTAAAGAAATTGATATATTGGATATGCCATATAATGATAAAAATATATTATTATCAAATGAAGCATTATCATTATTTATATATAATCATGGAATAAATGAAGAAAATTATAAAATTAATGATATTAATTTATATCGAACAGCATTCGTTCATCAATCATATTGTACTATGAAAAATTTAGATTTTATAAATAGTAATAGTAAATGTCCCGATAATTGTCTACCTCTACAAGATATGTCATATGAAAGATTAGAATTTTTAGGTGATTCTATTTTAGATATGGTTATATCTGAATATATATATGAAAGATATCCAGATCAGAATGAAGGTTTTCTATCTAAAATGAGAACAAAAATAGTTAATGGTAAAATGCTAGGTTTTTTATCAAATAAAATAGGTTTTAATAAATATGCAATTATATCAAAACAAGTTGAAGATTCAAATGGTAGAAATAATTATAAAATAATGGAAGATATTTTTGAAGCATTTATTGCCGCATTATTTCAAGATTCAAATTCAGATTATAAATTAACATATAAATGGATAATACATATTATAGAAAATTTTATTGATTTTAGTGATCTTATTATATCAAAAACAAATTATAAAGATATGTTAATTTATCATATGCAACATCATTTACAAGATATTCCTAAATTTTTAGAAATAGAAGTAAATATTAAAGATTCTGTTAAAAATTTTAAATATTGTATTAAAGATAAAAGTAATACTGTTATTTCAACAGCATCTGGTAATTCAAAAAAGGAAGCTGAAAATAATGCAGCATTAGAAGCATTAAAACATTATGGTGTTAATATTAATACTGTAAATATAACATCAAATTATTAATATATATATATAAACGTAATTTAATTTCTTTATAAAAATGAAAATAAAAATTTTGATATTAGTATTAAATTTAACATTAATAAATGCATTTATTCCTAGTAATATAAATTATAAAACATTATCATACAAAAATTCAAATATATTATATTTATCAAAAAATGAAAACATTCTAAATAATACTAATAATAATTGGAAAAAAAATTTAGGAAAAGAATTATTATATGCCAAACGTCCAATTGGAGTGCCCGATTATGTAGAAAATATTAAACAAGCGCCAAATACAAAAACCTTATTAAAAAATAATACAATTATTAAAAATAATACAAATACTATATTTTTTTCTAATTATAATAATATTTTAAATGTTAAAAGTTTAAATTTTTTAAATATTACAGATTTATCAAATAAATTAATATTTAATAAAAAAATACCGAATATATTAAGATACACTATTAGTAATTTTTCTTTAAAAGATTCAGAATTAAAACATTCTAGAATTGCCATGTTAGCTATAATTGGTAGAATATCCGCAGAGAGTATTCATCCTATACTTGCAAATAAATTATATTCAGAAAATTTATTAGTAAATAACGAATTAGTACCATCTATTTTAAATGGTGGTTTAAATAAAATTCATCCGATATTTTATATATTTACAGTATTATATATATTTTTAATTGAATTAAATAATTTAATTTCTATATCTGATATAACAAATATTAATACTAATAATATATCACCTTTTGATCCATTAAATATTTATAATTCTAAATCAGATATTGATAAAAAATTTATACAATATAATGAAATAAATATTGGTAGAATATCTATGGTAATAAGTACATGGTTTACTTACTATGAATATGTTACTCAAAAAAATGTAATAAATCCTGAATTATTAAGTTTATATCCTTGGGTAATTTTAAGTATAATTATCTCATTATATACATAATAATATATAAAATATGTTATGTGATATATTGTTATCAATATTTTTGATTTTAATATATTTTTTTTATAACATTTTAAATCACGTAATATAATAGAAATGAGTAAATATAAATTCTTCAAAAGTAAAATTATTTTAAATAAAAAAATAAAAATTTATACTAAAAAAAATTCTAAAAAATTATATTGTAAATTAAAAACGCGCACTAAAACTGGTGGATATAAGAATAAAATGGTTTCTATAAAAGATTATAAAAAATATTATAATAAGAAAATGAAAGGTGGAGTTAAAAAGAGACCGAAAAATCAAAATATAAGAAAATCAATACATCCATTTGCAATAAAAGAAAGAATAAGAGAAAAATTAGGAACTAAGATGCTTGTATTTAAACCCAAAAAATTAAATGTATCATCAGCTGTTCCTCAAAAATCTGCATTTAATAAGAGTGAGTTTAGAAGACATATGGATTTGGAAAATACAGCCAGGAATATCACATGGGGGCCAATACAAAGAAGAACATTTGATAATTATCCATTACGAAGAGTTACTGCTATTTCGCTAAATAATGTTTCTCCATATCCAGAACTTAGATATAGTGCAGGTTTTGTACCACGTAGAAAAACACATTATAGAATACCACATCGTGGACCAACACTACAACAAAAAAGAAACAGAGAGACTGCAAGACAACGAGCTTTAGATCATGAATTAAAAAGAGCAAGAGAAGATAGAATAAATTTGAATTTAGGATTTAAACATACTGCAGTACAAAGACCTTATAATCATGATATACAAAGAAGAAGAAGAATAAGAGATATGGGATATTAAATTAGATATTTTTTTTATAAATTATAATATTTAATAGATATAATAAGATATGAATAATGAATGTTATAATTTAAAATTAACAGAATATGATAATGGTTTATTTGATAAATCAATAGATGCTACATATATAATATTTTTAGAAGGTAATACAAAAAGATATGAAAATATTGAAAATCAACTAAAAAAATATAAACCAACTAAAAAAGTGTATATTTTATATAATAAAGGATGGAAAAAATGCCAAAAAGATAAATATATAACAAATACTGCTAAAGATTTAGTTGATTGTAATATATTTATTTTAAAACATGCACAAAAAAAAAATTATGATAATATTTTAATATTAGAAGATGATTTTATGTTTGATAATAATATAAAAAATGAAAATATAATCCAAGATATAGATAATTTTTTATTAAAAAATATAAATAGATCTTTTAGTTTTTATTTAGGAACACTACCATTTATATTTATGCCATATAGTAATACTATACATATAGGTTTATTAAATATTTATACACATTCAGTAATATTTTCAAAAAAATATAGAGAAAAGATATTAAAATATAATTATAAAACAATTGATTGTTGGGATATATTTCAAAATAAATTTAATATGAATAAATATTATTATAATATTCCTTTATCATATCAAGTAATTGAAGATACAGAAAATAGTAAAAATTGGCCGGTTTGTGATATAATAAGAAAATTGTATTTAAAAATAGCGATGCTTTTATCAGCAGATAAAGATCCGAAACTATTTTTTAAAATATTTTATTATATAAGTTATATACTAACAATTTTGTTAATATTAATAATAGTAATAATATTATATTATATTTATAAAATATTTAAAAATAAATTATTTAGAAAAAATTTTTTTTAAAAAATCTAATGTATCAATAGTATTTTCTTGTAATTTTTCTTTAACATCCGGTGTATCAACTTTTAATTTTTCATTATTTTTAGTAGAAATACATTTATTTTTTACTTCTTTAAGTTCTTTATTTAAAGATTGGATACAATTAATTAGATAATATATTAAATAAATTAATATAATACATATAATTAAAAATGTAAGATCCATTAAATAATTAATATCTATTTATTAATTATAAAAATAAATTATGAAAATTTTAATCCAGCTGTATTACCAATGATTTCAAATATATTATAACTAATAGAATAAATATCTATTAGATAATTTTTAATATTTTTGTCTAAATTAAGTTCTGTAAATTTATTATTTTTATTAAGTTTAATATTTAAATTAAATTCTAAATCATTATCATTATAATGTTTAGTATATATAGATAATTGGGTTTCAACTAATGATGCATTATAATAACCAGAAGGATTATTTTTTTCAGGATTTAATGAAAAAGAATAAATGTAAATGCCATTATATTTAGGAATATTAGTATGTGTCTGATATGGTTGTATTTTATTATAAAAATCGGCATTTTTATTATCAACAATAATTTTAGTTTTATCCCATATAATAGAAGCTCTATCCATTATCCCATAATTGTTATTTTGTCGGATAGAAGCGGTATAATTAGTATGTGCGTTAAAATTAGTAATATAATCTTCGCGTCTAGTAATCCATATTATTTCTTTAGTAGGTTTTGTATTATTAATATTAATAATAGTATTATTTAAAGATTTTTCAATAATATTCTGATATGTTATTTCAAATTGTTCAACTAAATATGATATACTTGTTTTTTCAAAAATTTGTTTTCTCTCTTTTTCAGCCAAAAATATATAAGTAGCTTCAATATATGGTTTAATATTTAAAGAATTTGTAAATTTTTTTATATTAATATAATCTCTTTTTTTAATACCACTTTGTAAATTAGTTGCATATAATTGATTATAAAATAAAGGACTGATATTTTCTTCTAAATCATTTGAATAAACTGTATATAAATTTTCAGAATTTTCTAATTGTATTACTAATGTTATTTCTCTTGCTTGTAATCTTAATAAGGGTAATGCCAAAGACGGATTTTTAGTAAACCAAAAAGGTAAAGGTATTATTAGATTATATTCATTAATAGAAGGGACATTGTTTTGAATAGAAGAATTGGGATAATAATTATATGAAAATTTATTATTATTAATTACAACTTTTTTAGAATTTGTTAATGAAGGATTATTTAATTCGGGTGTATTGCCGATCATTATATCAAAACCTTCAGTATCCATTGTCAATTCATTCCAAATATTTAACCAATCGCTAGTAATAGTATCAATAATATTACCATCCATTCTAATAGTTGCTTTTTTAACCAAAATATTACCAATATTTTTAACCCATTTAAAAGCTAAATTAGAAGGTGAATATATTTTTGGTAAAGTACAACAAAAATAAAGATTCTTTAATAAATCACCGTGTCTAGATATTTTACATATATATTCGGCATCTGTAATATTGGGATCTAGAACAGGCAAACTATTAAATTCTAATTGTAAATTATCAATAGAAAAATTTGTATGTTTTTTCCAAGCATGTTTAAAATAACTCATATCGGGATTAATACATAAATAATTATCATGTTGACCTCTACAAACTAATTGAAATAAACCACCGCCCATTATTTAATATGTATATTTATATTTATAAATAACTTTCTTTTTTTATATATTTAATATGGTTTAACTCTAGTTCTTGTAGAATTTAAATCAATATTAGCAATTGGATATAAATTTGTACCTGGATTAGTAGGAGGAGTGTAAGGAAATTTATTAAATCCTTTTATAAATGTACTTTTAATTTCATCACTATTTAATGCATAATTATAATATGTTAAATCTGCCATTTGTAAAGGACTATTATCAGTTGAATCGAATATTTTGTTTTCGGTATTTACGGGATTCATTGATAATAAATTACCTGGATTTAAATATAATGGCGCTCTATTATGTTTCATTGCTGCAGAACCCGGAATTCCATCTGTTGTTCCGTTATAAGGGGCCTCAACTTCTCTATCTAACATTTTGATACCATTTAAATATATTTTACAAGATGTTTTAAATTTATTTAATATATCATTTTCAGGGGTTATTTCTTTTAATACTAAGGTAAACATAAACCATTTATTATCATATTCGGATGAATTCATATCATATATACCTAATAATCCGGCATTTCTATCATCCCATTTACCAGTATCACATTTAACTAAAGTATTGCCATCAAATCTATAAGAATCTGGATCACTTAATGTATTATATTCAACAATAATAGATGTACCGTCTTTTTTCATTCTTAATAATGGATTCTTAACTAAAATATATTTACCTCTTTTTTTCAATAAACAATTTGCTTGTGTTGAAGTTTCTCTATAGGGCAATTGTATTTTACTACCTCTTAAAAATAGTAAAATATCATCACCGTGATTATTTGCAAGTAATATATTAGTTCTATCTATTTTTAACCAAAAATTATATGAATACTCGGCACCACCAGTTTGATTTATAGAAGGTACTAAATTTCTAAATGAATTAGAAGTTTGTTTGTAAGTATTATATTCAACATCCGAATGTGTAGCATAATCATAAATACCTTTAAAAACGGATATTCTTTTTTTTATATTACTTGCATTTCTCAAAGTATCAATTCTTTCATAATTATATACCATATATGCTATAAATAATAAAATTAATACTATAAATATTCCTAAAAATACTTGAATAATATTTGATATCATTTAATTATTATCTCTATTAATGGTATATAATTTTTTTAAAAATAAATAAATTTTTTATGAAATTCTATAAATTGGACTACGTAATCCGTATGCACCTAGACCTAATTTTGCCATTATATTATCAATTGGACCTTCATTATAATTGTTATGAATATCTCTATCATTTAAATCATAATTAAACATTGTAAATTTGCATAATAATCCTGCAAATCCAGGATTATTATCAACATCGTGTGATCCACCAATTATTATATTATCTGTTCTATCTAAATCCAAATCAGTTATATTATATGTATGTGGATTTTGGCCATCGCCACATATTCCTCTACATTCTTCTCCGTGTCCGGCATGTCCCACTAATTCACCATCAACATATGTTGTTATGCTACCCCCTTGACTTGTACCGTAATCATTTACAACAATGCCAATATGAACCCATCTTTGAATAGGAACATATTCAATACATACACCCTGTTCCATATATTTTCTAAATTCAGTACAACTGCCATTATCTATATCTTGACTAAACATAGATTCAATAGAAGGTTGATCTTCTTTATTATCAAAAACATCACTTTCATTAGTATAACCAGGAGAATTACTATATTTTTTACTAAATCTAATATATAATTTATTCTTATTTTTATCTAAAAATATTTGCGGGGAGCGATCTTTTAATGATGTTTCAGAACCTATATATAATACATTTTTGAAAAATTGGTGTGACATATCTTTTATATATATCCAAAAAGTATAGGTTCTTTTTAGTCCATTACCCGATGGTAATTTACGATCCATTTCTATTTTATTTTTAATATTACATATAACTGGTAATTTAGTTGCTGAAACTACTAATCTAGATTGATTAAATAGTGAATTTGCTATATAATTATACATAACATACGCAATAATTAATGCTATTAATATTACAATTATTAAACCGATTATTGTTTCGGGTCTATTTGTTATATTTTGTAATTTAGCTACAGAATTTTGCATTGTTGATAATGAATTATTATATAATACTTTTGATTTATTTTTTATACTAGAAACTGCATTATTTAAAGTCTGCTTTCCCATTTCAGGTGAATTAAATATACTGTCATCTTGGCCCTGAGGTATATTATTCATTATATTTATTCTATCTAATTTAAGTATATAAATTTATGTTAATAGAATTTATATGATAACTCCCAATATGAAAATATTGATTATTATAATTAAAACCTTTCTTCATATTTTTTTTTTGTAATGATAAATAACTCAATAATTTAGTAAAATTATCTAAATTAGATTTATGATTTTTTTTTCCAGGTATTACAGATAAAAAATATACATATGATACAATTATATCTATAGCAGAATCTATTACATTATTATTCATTAACAAATCAAATAAACAAAAATCATATAAAAAATTTTTATAATATTCATTTTTATTTCCTAATAATGTTTTTCTATTTTTTAATTCTATTATTAAATTTTCATGAAATCTTAATGGTATTAACCATGATTCCATATGCATAATTTTTACAACAATATTTCTGTTAAATTCTGAACCATATAAATATTCTATATTTGAAACTTCATCTATTTTATCTATTTTTTCAATATTATTATTGTTTTCTAATAAAAATAAACACTGTTGAATATTATTATTGCTTTTATTTATTATATTATTTATTTCATCTTTTTTTAAATTCCGATTTTTTTCCAATAAAATTTTAGCAATATCTTCTTTTGATGGTGCTTCAAATTCTATTGTTTCGCATTTTTTTTTTATATTACCTAATTTTTTTAATAAATCTTTACCACATATACATATTATTGCAATGTTTTTAAATTTTTTATTATTTAATATATTATATAATGTTGTATTAATTGTTCTATCTACAGATAATAATATATCATAATTATCTATAATTATTATTTTTTTCTTATCTGCGCTATTAGAAATAATATCCATAAAATTTATTGCCGTAACACTTTTGAACAATATATCTTCAAATTCTGCGGATGATGTTACATTTGATATTGTAATATTTATAATATTTAAATTTAATTCATTACATATTTTTATAATATTATATGTTTTTCCTATTCCGGAATTTCCATATATTATTATACAACTTTTAAAAGAAATCTTATTATCCGTATTATTTACTAATTTAATAATTTTTTCTTTTAAATTCATTATTATTTTAATTAATAATTATTTCTTATATTATTAATTGTATTACTAGATATAATATATATGATATTATTATTAATAATGGTAATACTATTTCAATACTTAATAATGATGTTACATTTGAATCACTATTATATCCAAAATGTTTAATATTACCATCGTGGTCGAACATCATAGATGGTTTAAATAAGAAAATTGTTAAAAGGAGTGTAATATATATTAATATTATAATATATTTTCTTGAATACATATTAAAATTCTATCTTAATTTATTATAATATTATAAATAAGGAGATTAAAAGATGAAAGATATACTAATATTAATACTAATTATTATACTTTTCATAATTTTTTCAAAAAAATTTACTGAAAATTTTACATTATTTCATATAGATAATGATAAAAATCTTTTTGCACCATATTACGTAAATCATAAATTCAATTTTGATAAAAAATTTGTAATCGATTCACAACCATCTAATAATTTAGATTTTATTAATTCAAATAATAAAACTTTTGAATACAATGATTCATTATTTAAAGAAAAATTATATAAAATCTTTGAAATAAATAATAATTTAAAAATTTTATTTAAAATTAGTGAAAATATTATTTGGTCCTCATGGAAAAATCCGGATAAATGTAATATACAAATATATAATAAATTTATTAATTATTTAAATATTATATTAAAGGAAAATTCTATTAATAATATATATCATGTCTTAAATAAATATAAAATTAATATTCATAATTCTAATAATTTATTATATAATATTGATTTATTACTTTATAGAAATGATAAAATATATGGTAAACATATTAATTTAATTGTTTATTATAATAATGATAAATTTTATATTATTTACTTAAATATTCTTGGTAATGTTAATCAATATAATATTCTAAATAATACTTTCTTGAAAAATATTAATAATGAAAATGCTGTTAATTTTCATAAAAATAACAAAAATAATTTGAATGATTGTAATAAAAATTGTGATAATCATATCGATATATCTGATAAATATGTTGATAATGAAATATCCAATATATTAATAAAAAAAATAAATACACCCATATATAATAAAATTGATACTAAATCAATTTTAGAAAATAAAAAATATAATAAAAATCAAAAAAATCTTAAAAAATTTTTTATGAATAAAATATCAAAAAACTATACTATTACACCTCATAATTTTTAAAATGGTACTGTCATAATTTGTTTTTTTAGTGCATTTAATTGAGCTCCTCTAATTGTTTGAGAACAATTAATATCACTTTTAATACTATTTGTTTTAATTCTTGTTCGGATCGGAAATGTATATTTTTCTGTATTTTCTACATATTTATATTCTGACACTTTAGATGATGTTTTTGCTTCATTTCCATATCCAAATCTTCCCGATACACTATCCTCTTGTATATTAGAAATACCACGTGTATTTCCACCACGAGTATTTCCACCACGTGTAATACCTCTTGTAATTACTTCATCATTTGGAACATATGTTTTCTCTTTTCTAAAAACCATAAATGTTAGATAAAATAAACCAGTTTTTTCTGTTGTTTCTTCCATACCTAGTTCTTTTTCTTCTTTTGTTGGTACATATCCCTTTTCCAATGCCTCCTTGACTACCCATTGATACTTTGCATTCGGATTTTGATCAAAATAAAATTCATTATTTTCATTTGCAGGAATCGTCCACAATGTTCCATCTCTTTCAATATTATATGGAATTGTATCTGATTCAGATCTATATTTTGGTTCATCATTATCTAGTGCAAAACCAAGAGCATAATCATAATCTTCATTTCTATTTATAATTTGAATATCTGAAATTTTAATAGAAATAGGACCTTCATTTCCTACTAGACGATATCCTTTTTGATATGTATCGGTATTTGCTTCTCCATATTCGTAAACTTCAATATTATAATTTTCATTAAAACGTTTTCTATGATATTCACTTGAATATGCAGAATCTTTTGCCATTCCAAATGAAATATTAAAATTGATTTTATGATTATTAGTAATATAATCGAGATTAAGAGTTTCAATGTTCTTTGAGAAAGCCATTATTATTATAATAATTTAATTATTATTATAAATCATTTTTTTTTTATTAATTCAAAATATGAATAATTATTATAAATTATAATTAATAAAAAAAAAATGATTTTATAACTTTTCTTATTTTATAAAATGTCTCAATATACTTTTACTGAAAAAATTAAAAATATTAACGACGAAATTACTAAAACATCTGCTAATATTAATGAAAAATATATTTCATACGATATTTTCTTAAAAACATTATCCTTTAATAATGAAATTATGAATCACATTGATACTAAAATTGAATTAATTAATAGTGAAATTAATAGTTATAATAATGTACTTAATTATAACTCTATGCCAAATGAAAATACTATGAATTTACTATTTCTTTTAAAAGAAGCTAATAATACATTAGATGTTTTAAAAAAAACTAAAGAAGATCAAAATACAACAATTAATACATATGAAAATCATGTTTATAATACTAATTTACAAATTCAAGTTTTAAAAGTATATTTAGATGATTTAAATAAAATGAGATATCGCATTGAAAGATGGGGTGATATTGAAAATCAAAATGATTATCATAAAAAACTTGAATCATATAAAAATAAAATAACTTTTGAAACACAATTAAATTATATTAATAGTTTGTTATAATTAATAATTAATATTTTATATTTTATATTTTTTTATTTTTTTTATATAAAAAAAATTTTCTAAATCAAAAAGATAATAAATTAAATTCAAAATTTTACTTAAAAATAAAATTAATAATTAAATATGTAATAATAATGCTTAATTATGATTATATTCAACATATAAAATTTTTTGATTATAATTGCATTAAAGGTTTTCAATATGAAAAATATGTGTTAAATAAATTAAAAGATTTTTATAATATTAAAGAAGCTTATTTATGGAAAAATGTCCCAGATTATTTATTAATAGAAACTGGAATAATATTAAATAATGATTTGCAAACTATTAAACAAAAATATAAAACAAATAAAAATTATAGAAATTATAATGTTCTATTAGATACTGGTGTAGATATTATATGTAAACTTAATAATAATAATATATTATTAATTCAATGTAAAGCATATAATTCAATTATATCACAAAAACATTTATCCGGATTTTTTAGAACATTATTAGATTGTTATGTTATTAATAATAAAAAAAATAATAAAGTAACTGGTTTAATAGTTCATACAAGTTCGTTGTCAGATTTAATTAAAGAAAGCTATTGTTACAAAGAACATATAATATCAGAATTATATATACCATATCCATATAATGGAAAAAATACAAAGAATAAATTAATAAAATATAAAAAAATAAGTCTAATTTTTATGATTAATTTTAATTGTATAATTTTATATTTATTATATATATTACATATATATGTTAATAAATTATAAATTTTTAATATAATGTTGCAAAATAAGCAATTAATGGAATACTAGTAATTGTTCCATATTTTACAATATTAATTCTGTTATTATATAAATTTGCAAATGCTATCTGTGATACAGAAATAATAGGATAACTAAATATTTTGGTATCAATTAAATTTTCATTTATTTTATCAGTTAATGTATAAAATATACTGTCTTCACAATTTGTACCCCCTATACTGTAATATGATATAGATTTATAATTATTACAAATTTTACATTTAGAACTACCTTCAATATCATTATATGATCCATAAGGACATTCTAAACATTTGTTATTTTCTTCATAATAACCAATCGGACATTTATAACAATTATTATTACGTATTATAGATCCTAAAGGACATATATCACAATAATCTTCATTATTTAAGGTAGACATATATTCTCTTTTTTTTGAATTACATTTAATACAACTATAACCATATTCTGCATATGGATCATTGCCAACTACAGTACCTTTAGGACAATAAGTATGAATATCTTCTTCTAATCTAGAACGAAAACAAAGTGTATTATTACTATTAGAAATATATCCTTCAGGACAATGTAAACAAGTATTATTATAGACTGTTCTGTAATAATTTTTTTTACACTTTTTACATATTACATTATTATGTTGATTATTAATTGAAGCATTGTAGTCAATAACGAAACCTGGATTACAATTACTAATAGTAATTAAATTTTTAAAATTTTTAAATTCATTAGATAATTCATTATAATTATTAATAGCCAAATCTCTTTCTTTTTGAATTCTATAACGACAATAACAACCACTTGACCGCGACATCATAATATGTCTGGTATAACTAAATTTTACCATAATTAATAGTAATAAGAACATGAATAAGCGCATGTTTATAATAAAATTTATTATTTATAAAATCATTTTTTTATTAATAAATCTATTTAATAATTTTATTGATATTATAAATATTGTAATTATATAAATGTATATAAATATACAAATATATATATTCATAATATTATGATTTATTCCATAATAATCTCTTAATAAATAATATTTATTTCTAATATAACTATTGTTAATAGAATTTATAATATTAATAAATAATATATCAAAAATATCAACAATATAAAAATAAATAGTATAAATCAATTTTATAATATTATTATAAAATAACATTATTTAGTTATAAAAAAGTAAAATAAAATGTCATTTTTTTAAATTATATTAAAAATATATAATAAATAATATAGTATATATAGTATATATAGTATATATAGTATGTTTAATTTATTAATAAATTTATTTGAAGGAAATATTTATAGACCTATTCCAATAATTAATGAAAAGGAAAAAGAGAGAATAAATGATATTAATAATTGTATATATATATTGAAAAAAATAAGATTAAGTTAAAATTTTATATATTTCAATTATAAAAACTATAGCACAAAACCATAGTGAAATTAACCAAAATGGTATAACAATGAATTCTTTTTTATAATAAAACCAGGTTTTGTAAAAATATTTAATAAATATTATTTCAGTTAAAATAGCAAAGAATGTAAGTAATATATAAATAAAAATATTTTTTTTATTTATTTTAAAAATATATAATGATAGTAATGCTAATAAAGTGATTAATAAAAATCTATAAAACGAATTTTTAATATATTTAAAAATAGTAATAACAATTAAATAAAATAAAAGAAGTATTAAATATCTATTATCTATGTTTTTCATAATAATATTATTCTATATAATATTAAAATATTATAATAATTTTATTCATTGTGAATATATAAATCCATGATCTCCATTATCTAAATCATCTTGATCATTATCATCATTATTATCTGTATTCATTCTAAATTCATCTTCGCCATTATAAATAGGTATATCAGGATTAACATCTTGATTATCATTAAAAAGGTTATCATCTAAATTTTCAACTCTGATACCAATTTTAGTAAGTTCATTAAAAACTTTTCTTTGTTCTTCAGTTTGTTTATCAAAAACATCTAATTTTCTATTTTTAAATTCTTCTCTCATTCTGTTAATAAATTCTTGATTTTCTTTATAAGTTGGCATTTTTGAAATATTTAATAATTCAATAATTTTTTTATGATTTTTTTTTAAAATTTCAATATATTTATTATTATCATTTGATTCAATATATAATTTCATTTTATCACCTATAATATGATCTGGATTAAAAGGACAACAAATTGCTTTAATTGAAATATATGCTTTAGCTCTTTGAATATCTGTTAAATTTTTTGTATCAATTATTTTATTAAGATTATTATATTCTGTTAATAAATATTTAGAATATTTTATAGAATCATTTAAAATATTGTAATCATTTATATATTCCATATCAGTATCATCTAATTTATTAAGTAATATAGATAAATTAGAGATTGAATTATAAATAATTTGTTTATAATTAATATTATTAATATTATCAATAAAAAGTGATAAAATATTACTTTTTTTATTATTAATTGTTAATGTGAAATATTCTAAATATTTTTTTATAATTTTAATATACTCACTGCTACCATTTTTAAAAATATTAATATAATTATTTTCTGTAAATAATCTATTTTGTTTATCATCATTAAAACTGTTAAACCATAAATCATAATCATAATTTTCATATAGGAATGATATATCATGATTTAATTTAGTATATTTAAAAAAATCTTCTTCTATATCAATATTTTCATCATCTAACTCTTTTTCATTAAATGGTGTATATGAATATTCCCTTGGTTTATTATTTTCTCTATTTTTTGCAAAATATGTTTTAGCAGCTAATAAATCATTTCTTTTACCAATTAAATCACTATCTGGTACGAAATCTTTATTTATTTGTTGTAAACAACAACCTAATAAATATTTATGTATTCTATTATAATTAATACCCGGCATATAAATTAATGCATTAACATAATTAATTAACATTTTATCTTTCAAAGAAATTGTTTTTGTTTTTCTAAATTCATTTAAATTATCAACTAAATCAACTTGATATTTTTTACCTTTATTTCTATTTATTAAATTGTTTTTAAGATCAGTGCTATTATTTTCTAATTCAATTAATTTATCTTTATATTCGGTATCAATTATTTTAGTTACAACATCAATTATATTTTTATCTATATTATAAATATTTAATTCTTCTTCTTCTTGGAATATACTATTACTTATATCACATAGATAAATAGTTACACCAACTTTTTTATTTTTGATTATTGGGTATCCAATATCTGACCATAAGTGTATATAATTTAAATTATAATTATGTACATGAGTACCATCAATAATTGAACTTTGTATTTCTAATATCCATGTAGCTAAAGCATGATAAATAAAATTATTAATAACATTAATATAAATTTCATTAAATTCAATTAATGATTCTAATATTTTGTCAATATTAGAATCTATATATTGATTTATTTGTAATTTAATTTGTAATTTAGTATTTTTTAATGAATTATGATCTGTTATAAATATTTTAGTATTAATATTACATATATCGCTAATAATTTTATCTGATATAGTATCATCATATTCATGAATTTTATTTTTCATAATAAAAAATTTAGTAGGTAAATTATTAAATTTTTTATATAAATTATTACATAATATATTATAATCGATTTCTAATTTAGATTTTATACGTATTTTATCAATTATTGGTAAAATTATTTTAAGATATTCTTTAAAACCATATGCATATTTAAAATTGGGCGTTTCAATATATTTATCGAATATATTAGTATTATAATTTAAATAATTTAAATCTAAATTATCAATATTATTTTCATCATCTAAATCATCTTTATTGTCATAATCAATATATTCTTCATTATCAATATTAATATTATTATTAATATAATATTTAGTATTATCATTACCAACTTTAATTTCATATAATTCATTTGAAAAATTTACAAATTTTATTTGAGGTTCATATAAATTATAACTAAATTTTTTCATAGCTTCATATTTTTTTTTTTCAATAAAATATAATTCCTCTATTTTTTCAATATCATTTGTATTAAAATTTTTAATTGTTTGAATAAGATTATCTAATTTTTGATAGTTCATTATATTGCGAATATTTTCAATAATTATATTTTCATCAACATCATTATTATGAATAGCATTAACTATATCATATATATTTGTATATAATAATTCAGGATTTTCAAGTGAATTTTTTTCATCTTCCAATTTTTCTATAATTATATCATTTTCTTCTTTAACATTATCAGTAAATTTTAATAATTTAAATATATTTATATTTTTTTCATAAAATAATGTTTTATTATTAACAATATTAAGTAATTTAATTCTAAAAGATTTTAAATTAATTTTTTCTTCTTTAGTATTGGAAAAAATATCTGAAATAAATTTATTTAATATTTCCATATCATTTAAATTTATTTTATCTAAATTATAATCGAACTTATCTAATAATATATCCAAAGAAGAATAATCTAATTCTTCTAAATTTTTTAATTCTTCTATATCTAATTCTTTTAATATAGTTTCAATTTTTGGTTTAGCTTTATTTAATTCATTTTCTATATTGTTATCTGATATAATTTCTGTATCTATTTTTTCTAAATCAATTCGTTCATTTAAATAAGATAATACTTTATCAGATAAATAATCTTTTTTACTACATTTTGGTACACTATAATATATTTTATCAACAGGAATATTCGTATTATCTTCTTTTAATAAAATATAATCATTCTCGCTGTTATCTATTTTAATAATTGTTCTATTAATAGGTTTAAAACGAACTAGTCTAGATTTATCATCATATATAATAGTAAAAAATAGTTTATTTTTTTCTTTTTTTGCTAAATCTAAATCCTTAAATTTATTAATTTTTTTAAAACTATCTATAAATTCCCATAATCCATCTTCCATTTTTATATCATCATTTTCTTTAAATTTTTTTTTAATAGAATCAGTTACTAAAATATAATTATTTGTATTAATTATTTCATCATCAACAACATTGTAAAATAAATCTACAAAATTATTAGTTTTATTTGCATGATTAAATATATCAAATAATTCATTATATATTTCTTTTTTAGTAAAAGCAACAAATTTTGGATTTTCTTTTATAATTTCATCAAATGTTAGAATTTCGTAATATTCTATTTCTGGTAATTCTTCATCCATATATATTTTATCATAAATTACATCTTCGTCATCTTCTTGCAAATAATCTGTTTGTTCTACTATATCTGTTTTTTTTTCAATATCCATATTTATTATTTTAATTCAATCTTAATAGATTAAATGAAAAAAATAATTGCATATTTAATCCCTTTAAATTTTAATTAATCCTTTTTTAAAAAAATATTCCACTCTGTTTTAATACTTTCTAAATGATTAACTAGCGATAAACAATTATATTCTAAAAAGTCATTAAAAATTTTTTCAGTATTTTGTTCTGGTAATGTTATTCTAATATTTAATATATTTTTTAAAGGATGCGGACATATATATCCACAATAAGTACATTCAATATTATCTAAAATCTTTTCATTTTTTCTAACAAATTTATTATAAATAAAAGCCTGTATTACATTTCCTAGTGTATCATCTTCTTCATTTATAGTATATTCAAATGTATTTTCCAAATCATTATATTTATTAATAATGTGTTCTTTTGTTTTAATTTTACTAATTAAATTATTCAATTTATCAATTAAAATTTCAATTGCTTTATTTATTAAGTATTTAGGTGTTATATACTTATTAATTGGTTCTAATTCAAATAGTACAGCATTTGGATCTCCACATTCATCAGTAAAATAAGCTCTTTCTTTATCTAAAATAGTTGTCTCTTTTGTAATTTTACTTTTATCAGTTATAAATGAAAATGTAGCTAATGAAACAGGATTAAATGCGGCATTATATTTACCATTTCTTTTAACAACATTTCCTGTAAATTCTAAATATTCTCCAGGTCTCAATCTAGTAATTAATATATTATCATTACTTACCATATTTGGATAAAATATTTCTTCAAGTTCCTTTTTATTAATTTCTATATCATTTCTTTTACCTTTAAAATCTTTGGTTGTTACATTTAAATTATTTACAGTATTATTTTCAACATTTAATTCTAATACAATTGAATTATCTTCGTATGTATCAATTTCTGATTCTTTTAAACATATTGGAATTAATCCTATTCTATGAATTAAATATTCATTATGTAATGGTCCGTTACTTTTTTTAATATTAATTGTTACATCATTTTCACCTATCATTCCCGGAATACTAATTTCTGATAAAATAATTCTTCTAATAGAATTAATAATAGATAAATCCACATCATATATTTCAAATGAATATCTATTTCTAGGATCTTTAGGGTCAAATAAATATTTCTTAAACATATCTAAAATAATATATTATAAATATTTAAATCATTTTTTATTTATATAATTTAAAAAATGATTTAAATATTCATAATATATCATATATGCAGACAAAAACACAAAAAATTTTGAATGATTTTACTAAAAAAATCGATATTAATAATAATTATACATTAAATGAATTAAAAAAATTATTGTTTCATACATATGATAATTATAATAATTCTATAAATAAATTAATACCTGAAAAACCTTTATTAAGTAGATAATTAAAAAAAATGATATAAAATTAATTAACATTATAATTATAAATGCTTACTTATATTCTTAAAAGTTTCACTAATCTATTTTATAATAATAATAATAAATATTCTATCAATGAAAATGATTATTTAATATATTCTAAAACGGATAATAATGGAATTGCATTAAAAACAACAAATAATATATTTTTAGATTTATTTGTAAATATTCAAAGAAATTATTCATATGATGAATTATGTAAAAATATGGATGAATGTATGAAAATTAATCCATATAAAACTATTGCAATAATATTTAATTGTAGAGATAGAAAAAATGGAAAAAAAGAAAAAAAAATTAGTAATGATGCTATGAGATGGATAAAAAAAAATTATTGGACTAAAACTTATGAAGGTAATATTTATAATTATATTAATAAATATGGTTATTGGAATGATATTTTAACCAAAAAATATGTAGATTTATATGATTTTGAAATTAAATTAATTGCAGAACAATTAATTAAAGATAAAAAAAATTTAGAACTCAATGAACCAATTTCTCTTTGTGCTAAATGGGCGCCAAGTGAAAATAAGAAATATGATAAAAGAAATAATATTTCTGAAAAAATTGGTTTTAAAATTTATACTATTTTAGATGAAAATAATAATTTAACAGATGATATTAATAATAAATATATTAATAAATGGAAAGAATTTTATAGAAAAGAATATATTACACCTCTAAGAAATAAAATTAATATTATTGAAAAATTAATGTGCAATAATGAGTGGAATAAAATAGAATATGAAAAAGTTCCAGCAATTGCTTCTAAAAAATTTAAAAATGCATTTATGAAACATGATCAAGAAAGATATAACAAATATTTAAATAATGTAATGTCAGGTAATACAAAAATTAATGTAACTGGTATTTTACCACATGAATTAGTAAATTATTATTTAACAAACGCAAATGCTGAAATCGATAATACTATTGAATCTCAATGGAAAACAATATTACAAGAAATGAAATCAAGTAAATTATTTGATAATTTAATTTCTGTAGTTGATGTTTCGGGATCAATGTTTAATGCTAAAAATGGTAGTATACCAGCACAAGTAGCAATTGCTCTTGGATTACTTATTTCAAATTGTACGATAGGTTCTTTTAAAAATAAGGTAATTACTTTTCATGAAACTCCAGAATTTCATGAAATAAAAGGAGAAACATTAAAAGAACAAGTAGAATGTATTAGAAAAGCAAATTGGGGATATAATACTAATTTTGAATCTATTGCAGATCTTATTATTAATTATGGAAAACAAAATATTTTATCCGATTCTGATATGCCCCAAAAACTAGTTATATTGTCTGATATGCAATTTGATGAAGCAATCCAAAATTATGATTATAATGAAGAAATTGAAATAGATAAAAATAATACTAAATTAGAATTATTATATGATACTTTTAGTCAAAATTTTATAAATAATAACTATAAAGTACCTAAACTAATTTATTGGAATTTAAATTCAGATAATACCCAATCTTTTCCAGTAGATTCAAAAATAGAAAATACTGCTATAATTTCAGGATTTTCAGAACAATTATTAAAAATATTTATGGAATATGATGATTTTAATCCTGAAATTGTTTTAGATAAAATATTAGAAAAATATATTAATGAAGTTTATGTAGATAAAGACGAATTAATTTCTTTATCTGATTATAAATCAAATTAAATTAATAAGAATACTATTTATTTTTTTTATATTTTTATATATTTAAAAACTAATATTAGATTAATATATAAAAAAAATGATATTTATTATTAATATAGAACTTAATAATGTCCACTGATTTATTTACACCTATTAAATTTACAACTAATGTTTATATTAAACCGTCAGATATAACAAAAGATTTTAATGATTTATTTATTAAAAAATTAAAAAACGATTTAGAAGGTATATGTACTAAACATGGATATATTAAAAAAGATAGTATTAAAATTATTAAGAGATCTATAGGAACTGTTATACGACAACATTTTAATGGTAATATGTTATATGAACTAAATTGTTCTGCGGATATTTGTAATCCAGTAATAGGTTCAATCGCAAAATGTAAAATAAAAAATAAAAATACAATGGGTTTATTAGCACAAGGATTTTTTAATGATGATCCCGTATTAGAAATAATTATTCCAAAAATATCTGCTGGAATAAAATCAGAAATAGATTTGGATAAATTAAATATAGGAGATGACATACTTATTGAAGTATGTGGTAAAAAATTTGTTTTATATGATAAATTTATATCAATTATTGGTAAAGTAATCAAATCAAAACAAGAAAATATTAATAATAAAACATTAGATGAAGATGAAGATGAAGATGATGAAGACAATGATGTTATTGACGGTTTTGAAGATATTGATGATAATTTAGTTAATGAAGACGATGAAGAAGAAGAAAATGAAGATGATGATGAAGATGAAGAAGAAGATGATGATGATGAAGATAAAAGTGATGAAGAAGAAGAATTAGAAGATTTAGAAGACGATGATATTGAAATAGATGAAATAGAAGAAGAAAATTTTTCGGATGATGATAAATAATTATTTAAAATAATAATTCTATTATTATTAAGAATAGATATGCCACTTAAAAAAAAAGAAAAGAAAAAAGAATCAAATGAATATATTGAAACTAATATTCAAATAGAAGATTCTATGAATAGATTAGATATATGCAATAATATACAAGCAAATATTATAAATTTATCTCAAAATGAATTATATGAAATTTTTAAAATTTTATATAAAAATGATAGTATTTATACAAAAAATAATAATGGTGTTTTTGTTAATTTAAATTGGTTAGATTATGATATACTAAAACAAATATACTATTATATAAATTTTTGTATTAAATCTCATAAAGAAATATCAAAATATGAATTAATGAAAAATATGTATAATGAAAATTTGAATAAAAAAAAATATAAAATTGAAAATGAAGAAAATTTTGATGAAAATAGTTATGATGAAAAAAATATAGAAAATCAAATAATTAATACAAAATCACTAAAAATTTCTTCGAGTATGAAATTTTATTTATTTAAGAAAAAATTTTTAAAAAAATATACCAATGTAAATAATGTTTCTAATTTACTATCATATGAAGAATATTTAATTAAAAAATGATTTATAGATAATATAATATATTATCTATAATGACAGAAACAAATTGTATAGATTTAATTCAATATATTACTAAAATTAAATCAAATAATAATAAGTTACTTTGGAAATTAGAAAATGATTTATTATATAATAAATTTACACAGTATATTTCTTTAAATGAATCGGTAAATTTAAAAACTTTAGAAAATAATAATAATATAATTGATATTAAAAAAGAAAAAAATAATAATATAATTAATGATGAGAATAAACAAACTGGAATTAATGATGATAATAATCTTCAAGAAATTGTTAAAAAAAATATAGATAATAATAATGTTGAATTATTTGAAAATAAAACGGAATCTTCTAAACCAAAATCAAAAATTAAAAAAAAATTACCATTAGAATTATTATCAACGGAATTAAATTTAATAATAACAGATGATGCGTATAATTATATTAAAACAAAAATAACAAAACTATTAGAAGATAAAAAATATATTAAAGTATTTGGTGTAAAAAAAACAGCAGAAATAGTTTCAGGTATCGTAAATAATAAATGGAATATTTCATTGGTATTATTTATGTCATTTCTATTAGATAAAAAATTTATTTATTTAAAAAAAGAAATTTTATTTAATAAAGAATTAATATCATATAATACAATTACTATTTAATATTTTTAACTATTAATGCTAATATAGTACCAATTGCATTATATAATATATCTTCATATCTACCATACCACCAATTCTCCTGTTTGTTAAATTTTTTTTGTTTTTTTTACATATCTATCTAGTCATTAAAAACTTTTTTCATATCTTTGGTTTATATATTGGATACATTATTAATCTATTAACTTTTAGCATATTTTTTGCCATAATTTTACATTTTTGTGCTTTTGTATATTTTTTACCCATAAAATCTATACTATATTCTTTTATAATAATATCTAATGCTGGTTTTAATAATGTATCACATACTATACCTGTTTTTTTAGCATGACCTTTTCCACTTGAAATAATTTTAAAATTATTAACACTTTTATCTTTATTAGTTTTTGGTACAATAATACCATAACTTATATCATTATTTATTTCAGATAATTCATTTCTATTTGAAATTATACTAATAAATTCTTTATCAATATTTGATAATGATTTAAATCTTTTTGTATCAAAATTATATAAATTAATATCTGAATTAATATCAAATATATTAAAATAACCAATATATTCAATATTTGAATTATTATTATATAATTTTAATTCATTTTTATGTATTAATGCACCTTGTCTAAAGAAACATTTTGCTATATATTTTTCTTCATTTTTTAATAAATCATAATTAGTAGTAATTATATAATTAACAAAATTATTATATAATATTGAATCAAATGATAAATATATTGATATTGTATCATATAAATTATTATCTATATTATCATCTTTTAAATCTATAATTAAATTTTCTGGTATTAAATTTTTATCTTCTTTATTATCCTCTTCTAAATCTTTCTTTTTATCATATATAATTCTTAATTTAGTTGGATTATTATTAATTATATCAATGATATGGATACCATTATTGTGTAATAATAATATATAATTTTCAATTAAAATATTGGGATAAATAGAATTTTTAATTCCCTCATAAACAATATTATTATCTAATTTAGAAAATTCTAGAATTTCTTTAATACTTAAAAATCGTTCACCTATGTGCAATTTATTTAAAACTAAATTTTTAATAATTTTTTTTATATTAAAAATCAAATGTTTATATGTTTCTTTTCTAAAACCCATTTTATTTATTTTTTTATTTGTATATTTACATTCTGGTTTAAAATATTCACTATCTCCATAATTATATTTTATAACTTTATTTTGTGATGATATTAAATTAATATCAAAATTAAATATATCTTTTGGAAAATAATTTATATTTTTCATTAAATAACAATCAAATGAATTATCTCTTATTATTTTTTCTATAATATTACTTTGATCTAATTTTTTTGATGAAATTCTATAAGCATGTATATCTGGTGTTTCATTATTATAATCATTAAAACTAGCATGTGTATAAATTGTCATATTTCTTTCTTCTAAAGGTAAATTATTATGTCTACAATTGCGTATTCCTCTTCCAATAATTTGTTTAGTTTTATTAAAATGATACCATGGTTCAATTATATGCATTTCTCTTGCATTATAAAAACTTAATCCTTCGCTTGCAACAGGAGTCATTAAAATAACTTTTAATAATTCACCATTAACATTTTTTTTATTATTAATAATTGGTATTAATTTATCAATAGAGGTACTACCCATTACATTATTATTTTCAGAGTGAGATGTCATTATACAATATTTAGGCGATGAAGTAAAACCATATTTTGGTGAATCTGGAATAATTTTTGGTTTATCTAAAATATTTTTTTCACCTTCTCTTATAAATCCCATATGTTCTAAAATTATTGCTAATGGTAATATACCACCCTCTACAAATCGTGAATATACTATAACAATTCCTTTTGCATTTTTAATAAAATTAGCAATTCTTAAAAATTTACCAGAATATTTACCTAAATTTTCTTTATCAGGATATAATCCATTTATATATTTTGATCTATATGTTACTTTTAATGATCCCGCAATATCTTGTCTATTAAAAAAATTTGAAAAACCACTTGATCCTGTTTTATCATCATATACTATGTTCATTGGTTGTAAATTTGCCAATACATTATTTTCATTTAATTCTCTTTTACTATCTAATAATTTCTTCTGATTCTTACTTAAATTTGATAATGTTATACCTTCTTCTAATCTATCTAACCATTTATTATCAGTTTCGGGTATTGAATTACCACTTGGATCATTTGGTATTATTTTATCTAATATATTAAAATTATTATCATTTGCCGTTAACTTAATTGCAAACGTGAATGGATTTTTTCCTCGCAAATATGATATATAATTATTTGATAATTTTTCTATGATTTCTTGCATATCTTTTTTAATATTATTATGACTATCAAATATATCAGGAAATGGTGGTTTTAATTTTTTTAATAAGTCTTCTCTTTTATCATTTAATAAAAATAGATATAATAAATCTAATATATCACTTGGTTCATTATACATTGGTGTCGCAGATAATAAAATTAATTTGTTATTAATACCATTCTCTAATGCTTTTGTTATAGCTATATATATACGTTTATCTTCATTTTTTGAACTATTTCTAATATTATGTGCTTCATCTATAATTATTACTTTATCTTCAATAATTTCATTAGAATTTTCAATCATTTTCGCAAATTCATCATATGTAAATAATCTGTAACGTGAATTAATGAATTTTTTTATTTTTAATGATGCTTTATCTTTATCTGTATTTTTTAATAATTGTGTCATTTTAATATAAGTATCTCCAGTACATTGGTTTGAAAGTATTTTATAATCATCATAATTTGCTAAACTAAATATCTGTTCTTTAAAACTACTTCTTAATGCCGTTGGCATTATTACCCAAATTTTTGGATCATCATATTGTGAATGTGATAATAATAAATTTTCAGATAATGTTATTGCGGAACATGTTTTACCAACCCCAACACCATGATATAATAAACAACTATTATATGGTGTTCTAATTGATATATAATGACTTATTAAATGCTGATAATATGTTTTTTCAAATTCTCCACACATTTTAATACTATTATTATTAAATTCATCCCTATCAATATTATTAAATTTTTTTATCTTATGAACTTTATATTCGTATAAATTATTTAACTTATTTACAAAATCTACATCATCTATATCGGGATAATATAATTCATTATTAGATATTTTTGTATTTGAAGATATATTAGGACTAATTTTAGGACTAATTTTAGGACTAATTTTAGGACTAATTTTAGGACTAATTTTAGGACTAATTTTAGAACTAATTTTAGGACTACTTTTTGACGATTCTTTTATTTTCTTAATTTTTTCTTTAATATTATTTATTTTTCTCTCTAATTCTTCTGTTTCTTCATCAGTTAATATACCATTTGCTTTTTGATCTTTATATTCTCGAATTTTATTTACTAATTTACTAATAGTTGATTTATTATCTTCTTCTTTAAATTCTTCTTTAAATTCTTCTTTACTTTTTTCTTTACTTTTTTCTTTACTTTTTTCTTTACTTTTTTCTTTTTCTTCTTTAATTTCTTCTTTACTTTTTTCTTTTTCTTCTTTAATTTCTTCTTTAAATTCTTTTTTTATTTCTTCTTTTTTATCATCATATAATTTACATTGTTCTTTTATTAAATTATATAATTTCCCATTTTTAATTAATGTATAATTTGTTCTAGGATTTTTATCTTTATTACTATACCATTTTAAACATTCATCTTTATTTAATGGAATTTCTAATATAGATTTAACTACTTCTTTTTTTTTTTTTTTTTTTTTTTTTTT
>Ga0208749_1000005_pt1 | contig 57948 bp, 58 predicted proteins | sample Knorr_S15_td_DCM_FD_185601 | JGI IMG/M metagenome (GOLD analysis project Ga0208749, IMG submission 185601) | Marine microbial communities from Southern Atlantic Ocean transect - Knorr_S15_td_DCM_ad_63m_LV_B (SPAdes) (version 2) | ecosystem: Environmental > Aquatic > Marine > Oceanic | place... | reverse complement strand
TCAAAAAAAAAAACTAATTCATCACAAAATAATTCGAAAAAAAAAACTAGAAATACATTACGAGGTAAAAAATATAATAAAATAAAAGGCGGAGGACTAACATTTAGAGAAGATATAACACCTAGAGAAATTTCAGCATTAATGGTAGATGAAGAAGATCCTAATCAAGAGTTAGGACATTTTAGTTTAAGAACTACTGAACCATATGATTTATCAATACATATAGATGAAACTTATCAAAATCGTAAATTATCTATAAAACTTTTAGAATTATTTTATTATCTTGTAACTAGAAGATATGATTATACTGATATGAGTGGTAACAGGGTGTATAAATTCTCGACTGAATTCTCATTGAAAGATTCTGATATTTTATATATAGATACAGATGCTAGTGGGAGTGAGAGAGGTCCTTCTTTTTGGGATTTTATAGGTATGAAACCAAATAGACAATGTGAAAGACAAAATCCAAATTGTAAATCACGTGGTTATGAAAAAAGTATAACTTTAAAAGATTTATTAATTAATATAGAGAAATTTAAAATTAAATACGTAAATTATCTATAAAAGTATATTGTAATAATATAGAAAAGAAAAAAATGGAAGGCAAGTTTGAGGGTCCGAGAGCAAAAGCACTTTTAGCTAAACTAACCGAACAACAGAGAGAAGAAGTACTAAAAATTCATAAAGCAATGGAAAAGAAAGAAGCTAAAAATAAATATCATTTTCCAAAAAAAACAGAAAATAAAGAAGGTGGGAAAGGAAAAAAAAAAGTGAAAGCAAAAAAAACTAAAGCAAAAAAAACTAAAGCAAAAAAATAAAGTAATTTTTAATTTTTTTTATGGATTATATATAAAATCATTTCTTGGTATTTCAACAACTTGATATGGAGATGTATTTAACATAGGAGAATTGAAACTAATGATATTAGGTATAGCATACATATCTCTTAATTTATTACCAAGTATTATATCATCAGTAATAGATATTTTAACATCATTATTATTGTTTGTAGGAGTCATATAAAATTCAGAAGAATGTCTATCTTTTTGTCTAGCAAATAATTTCCAATTATTATTACCAGTATCTTTTTCTTCTGAATTATTTGTTACATAACCGACGAGACGAAATGTATCATTTACATTATTAGTTTTAATATACATACTTCTATTAATAATATTGTTAGTTAATTCAGTATGATTATTAGTATCAGAACGATTAATAGGTGGAAATAATTCATCATTTAATACTCTATAATCTCTAATAATAGTATCAGCGCGAGTACTTTTATTATTATTATTATTATTATTATTATTTTTAATTTGATTTAATTGTTTAAGAGACATACAAATTTTATCAGAATTATGATTTTTATGAATATTTAATTCGTGATTAATTTTATTAAATTTATTTTCTAAATTAGAGTATTTTAATTTAATTTCATTAATTTCATCTTTTTTTAAATTATTTTTATTATTAATTTTATTATTAATTTTATTTAACTCAGATTTAATATTATTATTTTTATTTTTTTCATTAAGATAATTATTATTAATAGATATATTATTATTTTTTTCAATAGTAATATATTTTTTTAAATTTAAATTTGAATAATAAAGATATATTGAAAATAAAATAAATAAAATAATTAAAATTATTAAAAAATATATAAATAAATTATAATTTTTTTTTGACATATTCTTCTAAATATCTATATAATAAAAAATGATATATTTAATTTAGTTAAATAATCAATATGATTACTCTAGATGATATGCCAAAAAATATGCGATGTCCTTGTGGTGGGGGACAATCATGTATGGTAGATAGAAGATGGTTAGGGGATTGGATATATGAGGACGAAATATTTATAAAATTTAAAATTAAATTAAGAAAAAATTGTTTTGAAAAATATTCAAAGAAGCAAATAGAAATATTAAACAAAGAATTAAACGGTATGAATATATAAAATTTATTTATAAAATAAAATAAACCAATTTTGTAATTCCCAAGTAATAATATAATTATAACCCAATGATTCTGCTAAATTATTAATAGAATCATAATCATGTATATAATAAAATCTATTAATAATATTATTAGGTGATAATTTCCATTTGACATAATTTGGACCAGAATCAAAATCGCGATAATCTATTTTATTTTTTATATAATTTTCATTATTAAAATTTTTTTCTTTAGACCAAAAAGAAATCAGAAGAGTACCATTATCAGATAAAGAATTTAGTAAATTTAAAATAGCTAATTTTTGTTCTCCAATAGTTTCTAAATGATGTAAAGTAGCAATAGCAATAATTTTATTATATTTTTTATTAGATTTAAAATTTAAAACATCATTATAATAAACATTTAAATTTTTAGCGATACAAATATTTAATAATTTATTTGAAATATCAAAACCTTCTGAAATATACCCAATATTATTAGCATATATCATATTTTTACCATTACCGCATCCACAATCTAATAATGTATCATTAGTATCGTAATTATTTAGAAATTCTTTAACGGTATTCCAAATTCTAACTCTTGAATTATCAAAAGAATTTGCAATTAAATCATATTGATTTGCAATAATATTATTATGAGTATTCATATAAGGTAATAATTAATATATAATTAATATTTAAATAAAAATAGATGGATAAAAATATAAAAATGGGTTAATAATTTAAAAATCCATTATATTTTTTCTAGTATTAGTATAATGGTTATTATAATATTTATAATAGTTATAATAGTTATAATAATATTTATACATTATTTATCTAAAAATATAGATAATTTCAGTAATTATGATATTACTCAATTAAATACACTCGATTCTGATTTAAATATTTATTCTGAAAATATAAATTTTTTAAGCAATAATAATACTATTAATTCTGATTTATTATGTATAAATGGTGAATGTATTGATTTTACAGAAGATAGAAATAAAACTTTACCTAAACCATCAGGAGAAGATGGTGTATGCAATGATGATCAGTGTTATGAATGTACTTGTGAGCATGGCGAAGCAGCAGATGAAACTTGTGAGAAAAAAAAAAGTGAAAGTGATAGGGAACAATGTATAAATTGTGATCCAGGATATGGATTAGTTAACGGCAAATGTGTAGAATGTACGGGGGATAATTATAATGATGAAATAACTGTAAATGGATGTAAAAGTTGTAGTAATCTTAAATGTACAAGTATACACTATCCAAATGGAGATCCTCATATAAAAAGAATAGATTGTGGTGGTGATTCTAAAGGGACGTGTAAACGAAAAATTTGTAAATGCGGACCGAATGGTAAAGAGTCATATTCTTGTACTAGCGAAACAGAATATGTGTGCGCTCTATGTAATGGTGGATATAAATTAACTGCTAACCCAGGAACTTTAGGAGCAAGGTGTGAAGAATGTGAACCAAATACATATAAAAAATATACTAGTATGGCAACATCATGTAAAACATGCAAAAATTGTAATACAACAATAGAAAAATGTGATGATATTTGTTATGAAAAACAAAATATGGGGAATTTTTGTAATTACTATATGCAGGGTGTGGGGGGATATGGAACTTCTTTTGATTGTAGTGGTTGTATTGGCAATTGTGGTGAATGGCTAAAAGTAAATAAAAAATATAGAAAAGATTGTGGTAGTACTTCTGAGGGAACTTGTAATGATTGTCCTGCATGTGGTGCAAAACAATATCGAAAAGATTGCGGTAATGTAGATAATCCAACGTTTTCTGGAACTTGTGAAAACTGTGAAAGTTGTCCTACAGGTCAAACAAGAATTGGTTGTAAGGATACTTCACCTGGTATTTGTGAGCAAAATTATTGTAATTGCTCTAATGGTGACCCGGCAACTGGATCTGCATGCACATCGGATGGGGCAAATATATGTATTTCGTGTGAAGATACCCATTACCTAAGTGGGAATAATTGCGTAGCACGGCCCACATGTTCTACAAAAAAGTATGGCGGTAAAAGTTGTTCCACTATTATGAATGATTGGAATGAAGTAGTACAATTCGCGACGGTGAATACTGGGGATATAGGTGTGGCTTGGCGACATGTAATGAGTGTCACGGGATATTCACAGCAAGAATTAAGTAATATATTAACAGATTGTAATCAACTATGTGGAGGTTAATAAGAAAGTTTTTCCTTTTCTTCTAATTAATGTTATGGTATCATTTAAATAAAAAAAAAGTTAATAAATTAGGATGGAAAAAAAAAAATTACCATATATTTTTATATTTGATATTGATAATTGTATAATTGGCAATGTTGAATATCCAATATATGAATATGAATTAATGCAATTGATTAAAAATAATTGTAATAAAAAAGATGTTTTAAAAAAATGTAAAAAATATATAGATTTTGTGAAAACGCTAAAACAAGGTTTATTAAGACCATATTTTATTGAATTTATTAAATTTATAAAAAAAACATATAAAACAACTGAGATATATGTTTATACAAATTCTTCATATACTTGGACTCATAATGGACTTGTATATAATATAGAAAAAGCTGCAAAAATGAAATTTAATAAACCATATTTTACAAGAGATTATTCACATTTTGATATGTCTAAATCATTAACGAATGTATTAAATATAATATTTAAAAAATTAAAAAGTAAATATCCATTGCTAAATTATAAAAAATTCAGATATGAAGTATTTAATAATAGATTAATATTTATAGATAATATAAAAGATAATTTAGCAGATTTTCCAAATAAACAATTAACCTGTCCTGAATATAATTACAATAAGAAATACAATGTAGTAAATAAAATATTAAAAAAATATAATATGGAAAAAAAAGAATTAAAAATAAAAGAAATAAATAATTATATTAATACAAAATTATTAATAAATAAAAATAAAAAAAATAATACAAAAAAAGATTCATTTTTCAAAAAGTTAATTAAAAAATTAAAAAAAAATAAAAATATTAACAATGAAAATATAAAAAGATTAAATTTTGAATTAAATTAAAAATCATGATAAAATTCATTATAATAATCAATATTATCAATTTTTTTTTTTTCGACAGGGGGTGAAGAAATTGGTGATGAACTGACCGAATTAAAATGAATAGGTACAGGATGGTCTTTATAGAAATTATCTATTTTTTTATATGATATATTATCACAAAAATGATAGTTATTATCTTTAACTAAATGATAAATATAAGAATTATCAGTTCTATATAATTTATTTTTTAATGATTTATTTGAAAAGATATTAAGATCATTTTCAGAATTTGATTTTTTTAATGTTGAATTTTTAAGAGGATATTTATTACATTTTACAATATTAAATAAATTTAATATAAATATAATAGATAGATATACATAATGTGTATCAATTAAATTCATTATTTTTATTAATGATAATTTTATTATTTTAAATAAAATATCATTTTTTTTATAATATAAGTAAATTAAAAAAATATTATATAAAATATTAATTAAATTATTTATGACGAGATTAAATAATTTTTTTATCCATTTAAATTAAATTTATTAAATTTTGTCAAATAAAGAAAGCATTTGCAACTTTATTATTTAAATGAATGAATTTATTAAAATATTATTTAAACTTTTATAGATTAAATAATATTTTTTATCCATTCAAATTCTGAAATATATTTATTTGTAGGTTTTTCAAGAATAATTATACTTTCTTTCATTTTAGAAACAAAGTTTTTTAAATCATTAATATTTATTTTACCATCAAACAAATATTCATGTCTATCTAATAAAGCACCTTTTGTAACTTTACTATTATTTAAATGAATTACTATTACATTATTTAGTTCTGAGAAATTTTTATAATATTCCATTATATCAAAACCCGAAGACCAAATATGTGCGGTATCAATACAGATACCTAAATGTTTTTTATCTTTTATTGTAAATTTATTATAAAATTTACAAAAATCTAATGGTGTTTTAAGAAGTTCAGTACCTACTCCCGCTGGATTTTCAATAATTAATTTTGATTTATAGTTATTATCAATTAAATATGAAATAATATATTTAATTGATAAATACATATTTTCCAATCCTTCATTAGGTGTTAATGTAGTATATTTACCTACATGAACTACAACTCCTATACCATTTAATAATTCACATGCATCTAATTCTGCTATTAGTAATTTAATCCACCACCTATCTTGTATATCAACTACTCTTTTATTAATACGCGAATTTGCTAAATTTATAACATATGATGCATGAACGACTAATTTAAAATTATTAGTATCACAAAATTCAATAACTTTTTTACTTTCTTCATTAATTTTTTCTTTAATAGGGAATGAACTATTCATAGGCGAAGAAACAAATATTTGTATAGAATTACCATTATTATTATGAACGTTTTGAATTGTTTTCAATATAGAATTATCTTTTGTAATATGAGCGCCTATATATTTCATATTATAATAATACTTATATATTTTATTTTAATAATCAATTTTTATTAATAATACAAGAACTATGATTATAATTATCAGGCATATATGAATGAATATTATTATTTAAATCTATAAAACATTCACGTTGTAATTTTTTTGAATATTTAAATACTGTTCTTGTAATTTTTTCAGGTTCTAATAATGAAACTATTAAAGTTTGTAATGGTGCATCACCATATCTATAATAAAATATATTACCTGATTTATCAATTTCATCAATAATTTTTAAAACATCGTCTCTTTTCCAAAAATTAGTATTAGTTATAAAAAAGTTATTATAATACATTAATGGCATATTTATTGTAAAATTATCTTTATCATATTCAATATTATTAACAATATGATATAATTCTTTTAATTTATTATAAATTGGTTGCTTATTACTAATTTCAGCTTTTACAAATAATTTATCTAGTTTTTCATTATTTATATTTGGTATTATTTTTTTAAATAATTCTTTCATTTCAAAATTACAAATACCACAATCTATATGTATTATATTAGACATATATACATTCTTGTTATCATTTAATAGTTTAAATAAATCCGAAGTAATTGGTTCTTCTATAATACTATCATCATCTAATCTCATAATATAATCGTAACCATCACAATATTTTATAAAATGTTTTATCCAAAAATAACACATTGATCTATATTTTTTATTTCTCCAATATGGTACTATTTGTGTATTAACTGATTTATTTAATTTATCTTTATCAATGTGTTCCGGAATTTCGAAATCATTTTTATCAAGTTCTTTAAACTTAATTAATTCCTTACATTCACCACGTATTCCAGTGACAATTTCTATTTTATCTCTTTCATTATAATCACCTTCGTGTAAAATAATAATAGGATATCTATATTTATTATTAAAATTTTTAAAGAGAAAGTATAATGTAGTTTTTAAATATACTTTTCTTTCAATTGTATTTTGAGTTAATATTAAAATTGCTGCTTTTTCCGACATAACTTTTATTAATTAATAAATTATAATCTTTAATTAATTTTTATATTTGGTTTGTCTAGTTTTTTTTAAATTATCTAATTCTATTTTCTTTTCTATTGCTATCCGTTCTTGCAAATTTTCATCAATCCCATAATATTGTTCTTTTGATACTTCTTTTTTCTTTTTAATTAATTTTTTTTTTTTATCATTTAGGTGTTGACCCCATGTTGCAATATTATCTATCTCATTTTTATCACGTTTTTTTTCATAAGTTTTATCAATCTCATAATTTTCTTCTTCTGGTACTTCAATTATTTGATTTTTTTTCATATTTTTTCCCCCCGACATATTCCAATTATTATTATCATTAAATAATATATTTTTTGTATCATTTAGGTGCTGTCCCCATGTTGCAATATCGTCTATCTCATTTTTATCACGTTTTTTTTCATAAGTTTTATCAAACTTATATATTTGGGTATGTTCCGGTTGTTTTCCAATTTTTTTTAATAAATTAATATATTCTTTATTTAGTTTATCTAATTCATTATCTTTATTTATTAATTTGTTTTGTAAATGATCTATTTTTGTACTATTTTCTTTTTGACATTTATCTAATTCTATTTTTATAAATTCATTAGATTCTTTTAAATTATGCAATTTATTTATATGATAATTATTATATTTAATATATAAATCTATATCTCTGTCTGTAAATACTTTATTATAATAAATAAATGAGAATAGTTCCATATTAATATTATCCTCTAATTTTCTTTTTTTATTAATTATAAATTGTGTTGAACCTAATACTAATTTTTTATAAGTTTTTTGTTTTTCTGTAATATTAAAATTTTTTGCTAAATTATCTAATATAATTCTAATATTATTACCATCATATATTAATCCTATTAATATATTTTTATTTAATATTAATTTATTATCTATACCCTTCCAATCGTATGGTTGATCTCCGAATCTAACTCTTATAGTAACATTACAAGTTTTTTTATTTATATCAGATTCTTCTTTTATCATTAGCGATATTATTCCTCCTATATATTTTGAATTTGGATCTGTATCATCATTTAAACCAGATTCGTCAATTATTGTTGCTAAAGGCAATTCAAATAAACTGCTAAATATTTCTTTACCATTATTCCCCATTTGTTTTCCTAAATTTTTAATTTTTGTTATAAAAAATATACTAAATGGTTCTAAATTATTATTTTTATTATTTGAAAATTTAATAGCAATTGGTCCTGATAATTGTATTTGATTTAAATCAATTGATGATATTGTATCTTCATATTTTATTATTTTTTTATCAGTTATTGGTTCACTAATATCAAACCATTTCCTATTATTTTCTTCATGTATACCTGGTATATCATTTTTATTATTTACCTCGTCATACCAAATAAGTGGATTTTTACCATTTGATTTAGAAATTTTTGGAAATTTTTCATTATATGTATTAATATGCATTAATGTATTTTGAATATATGGAACATCATATAAATCATTCCCGTGATTAAATATATTTGTTGATCTAAAATTTGAATAACATTTAGAGTGAGGTATATCTTTTTCTATTTCTTTATTTAAATCTTCTGTTTTTGTTGTTGATGATATATCTGTATTTGGAATAACAGATTCTATTAAATTTTCATTTTTACTAGATGCCAATATATTTTTCATTTGATTCATTATATCTAGTGATGTACCTGTTGATATAATATTATCATTAATATTGTTTTCAACTTCTATATTTTCTATATTTTTATTTTCAGGTGTTTCAAAATTATTATTATTTTCAGGTGTTTCAATATAATTATTATCAGTATTTTCTATATTATTATTATTTTCAGGTGTTTCAATATAATTATTATCAGTATTTTCTATATTATTATTATTTTCAGGTGTTTCAATATAATTATTATCAGTATTTTCTATATTATTATTATCATATACATAATTCGTTGTATCATCATTATTAATATTATCTTCGAAATTTTCTTTTGTTATGAAATTATTTAAAATAAAAATACTAATAATGATAAATAATCCTAATAGAAAAGCTATAATCCATATTAAATTTTTATTCATATTTAATTTTCCTCTCTATACTATTAATAATAATTAAAAATATATAAAGAATTAACATATAAAAAATTTATAATGGCTGATAAATCTGTTGTAAAAAATAGTAAAGATGATAATAGTATATGTTCCGATGATGAAGAGTTAAATACAGAATCTGTAAATAGTATACAAAATATATTATCTAATATACAAAAAATACAGAAAAATAAAAATAAAAAAACTAAAAAAAAGAAGGATGATGAAATTGTTATTGAAGAAGGCGACGATGATGATGACGAAGATGTAGATGTTTCTGATACTTCTGATACATTATCAGAAGACGATAATGAAGATGATGACGATGATGATGATGAAGACGAAGATGAAGATGATGATGAAGACGAAGATGGAGATGATATCTTTGATTCAATCGGTGTTACAAATGAAGCATTAGGAGCAATGTTTCAGGGAGTATTTATTGATAATGAAGGAAATACAATTGCTGATTCGTTATCAAAAATAGCAGAAGAATTACATAAATTAAATCACAATATGAAAAAAACATATAGTAAAAATAAGTAAATTATAAAAAAAAAATTTTTAAGATGAAAAATATAAAAATTGATTAAATATTTATATATTTTTTTTAAATGTCAAATACAGTATGTATTTGGGATAATTTACCAGATTGTCTATTAAAAGAAAAAATTTTATCACAAATATATTATAATATAGATCAAAATTTATTAAATGATATAAAAAGTTATTATTATACAATGGAATTTATAAAAAAAAATTATAATAATAATATATTATGGGATTTAATATTAGTTTTTGAAACAAAAAAAGATAATAAAGAAAAGGATGAATTATTTACAAATTTACTAAATAAAAATTCCAATCATGAATATTGGATACGAAAATATATAAGTAAAATAAGTATCTATAACAGAAATTATTTCTTATTTTGTATATTAAAAAATTATAATTATATGATTATATAAATATAATTAATATTATGAATTATAAATGAGTAGTATATGGGATAATTTAAATAAAGATGTATATTTAGAAATATGCAAATATATATATTATCCTCAAGATAAAAAATTGTTAAATGATATAAAAAGTTATATTTTAGTTAAGAAAAATTTACTATTATTTTATAATTTACATATAATATTATGGCATTTATTAAAATATTATAATAATGAAAACAAATATTATGATTTTAATATTAAAGAAATAAATGGTAGAGTAAGTTGGAGAGAACCATATAAAACAAAATTCAAAAATATAATATCGAAATATTTACTTAAAATGTCTTCTAAAGAAAGATATATTTTTTTAAATAAAATGTCAAATATTGTTTAAAAAATTTTCAATATAGATTATTTTTTTATTATAATTTAAATGATGTTCTATATTACTAATTTTTGCTCCATATTTATTTCTTTGTTTATTACTTGTTTTATTTTTAAATTTAAATATTAAGTTTCGGATTTTATTAATATTATAATGATAAATTTCATAAAAACTCATAACAAAATTAGATTTTGATGAATTTTTTTGATACCTATTATAATTATCATAGATAATATTAAAATTAAATGCAATTAATAAAAATTCTTTATCCATTAAAATATTAATTATAATAATATATCATTTTTTAAAATTATATTGTAATTAATTAATGATGTCCGAAACAAAAGAATGTTTAATATGTAATAATAATAATTATAGTGATAATTTACATTGTCATATATGTAAAAAATCAATATGTTTAAATTGTTGTAATAAATTGGAATCAAGAAAATCAGTAATGATAGCAGATGAAGAAATATTTATTAAATATAATTGTCCCTATTGTAGAAATCAAAATAATAAACATATTAAATTATTTAATAAAAAAGAATTATTAGAAATTTATAAAAATAATTTAATATGTTATATTAATTCTTATAAAAAGAATAAAGATTATGATTTTAATTTAAATATGTTAAAGAATTATAATAATACATTACAAAATGAATTGCAAAGAAAAAATGAAGAAATAGATAGATTATCTGAAACATTAAAACATGTTATAAATACAAATAGAAATAATACTGTAAATTATGAAAGATTATTAAATTTATATAAGGATTGTTTAGTACAAAATGGATATAATAAAAAATATTATCAATAATTAACAAAATAAAAATGTGTTGGTATACGACAATATGTTATTTTGGTACAAAAATTAAAAATAATGATATAACTAGTATTGTTACTAATAAAGAATGGAAAAAATTTGTCAAAAATAATATTGCAACTCGTTTTAATTCATTTAGTGTTTCTAATAAAACGGGTTATTGGCATGGTGATAAAGAAAAAACACATACATTAACATTAATACATAAAGCAGATCCAGAAATAATGAATAATTTAATAAATCTAGCAAAAGAATATAGTTTAATATATAAACAAGATGAAATAATAATAAATACAACAAAAAGTGAAAATTTTATAGAAATTAGTAAATTATAAAAAAGTACATTTCTTAAAAAATTTTAAATTTTTAAAAAACTTTATAAAAAAAATTTTAAATAAAGAAATGTACTTTTTATATTAATATTTATTAATATGAATATAATTAATATTAAAGAGATCAATAGTATTGATAAAATGTTATTTAAAATTAATGATTCTGATAAACTTACTATATTATCAAATGGTAATGTTGGAATTGGTACTGTTACACCTACTAATAAATTGCATATCGAAGGAGATATTAAATTATCTGGAACAATAATAAATTCTGCAGGAGAAGCATGGAAACCATCTGGTTCATCTGCTTCAGCTGGTTTTGCAACTAAAGAATCATTTGTACGATTAAAAGAATTAGACGATTATAAAAATGGTATTTATGATTATGGATTTTCACAAACTCAAATAAATACTAGTACAACTAGTAACCCATACTATTATAATCATATTATGGATAATCAATATTTAGAAGTTGATATAGATAATTTACAAACTTTTTCAGATGGAACTCAATATATAAAATATTTAACCTTATTTCTACAACAAGATAAAAAGCAAAATAATGACAATACTACAATGTCTTTAAAAATAGAAATTATATCAGATAATGGTACAGATTGGTATTATAGTCCATATGTTAATTATTATAAAAATGAAAATTATACAAATTCTTATTTTGGACAATTTAAACACCCCGAAGATCCGCCTCAGTGGCAACATCAATCTTTTAAATTTGCAGTAAAAAAAAATGTAACTGTTTCTGATAAGTGGGCTGTAAATTTTGATCCTTGGTTTACGGCTGGTGGTGATATGGGAATAAATTTTACTTCTAATTGTTTTACACATGCAAGCAATGGTTGGAGTTATGATGATAATCCATGTATTAATGAAACATTTTATCAACAAAATAAATGGGAAAATAATACATTAATAGCAGCAATGGAACTAGCTGGTACATCACAATGTTGTGTTATTTTTGGATTAGTAAATAATAAATTTAAGGTAACCTGGGTGCCAACGAGAATGGGATCATATTATATTAGAATGTCACAATTTTAAATATAATCATTCCATTTTTTTTTATCTAATTTAATATTATTACCACTAGAATCTTTTAAATATAATCCATATTTGCCAATATGTAAATAATAATTATTTTCTACTTGTTTTGGAAGTGATGAAAGAAATTCTATTTCTTTCGTTTCTAAATCATCAACTGTTTTTTTTTTCCATGTTAAATATGGTTCGATATTAACATATCTATTATCTTTTTCATGATAATAACAATAACCATATTTACTTTTAATAATACCAGTTTTTTTAGTATTATTAAAAGAATTATTATTTGTATTAGTATCAATAATAGGTAAAATTTTATTATAAAATTGTTGTAAAATATTTTCTTTAGTTATTTCACCATTTGATATTTTATCAAGTGCTTTTTCCATTTCTGAAGTAAAATTAATATTTAATAAGAATGGTATAATATCTTGTAAATAAAGAATTGATTTAATACCTAAGTCTGTTGGTACTAATAAATCAGTATTTTTACCACCTGTTTTAATTTCTTTATTAGTAATTTTAATATTTTTTTTATGTTTTTTTAAGAAATTATTAATATTAATATTAATAGATGGATTGGGTCCTTTATTTACATATTTTTTTTGAAATAATTTATCAATAATTGAAGAATATGTAGAAGGTCTTCCAATTCCTTCTTTTTCCAATTTTTTAATAAGAGATACTTCAGTATATAATGATTTGGGTTCATTAATTTCACCCGTACATAAGAATGAATCAATTATTAAATTAGATTTTTTATTTAATTTATTATAATAATCTTTATAATCTTCTGATTCCTTATTATAAATTTTTAAGAAACCAGGATCAGTAAGAAAAGATTTTTCGCATTTAAATATATAATTATTACATAGTGGATTATTAGTACATTTAATTTCAGTATTAACATTTGTGTATAAAGCTTTTTTCATTTGTGATGCAATAGTACGTTTCCAAATTAATTTATATAATTTAATATGATAATCAGTTATATCATCAGAATTTGATATATCATATTTATTAGGATCAGTTATTCTAATAGCTTCATGTGCTTCTTGGGAATTAGCAATTTTATTTTTAAAATTTCTAATAACAGAATATTCTTCCCCGTAATTATTAGTAATATAAGTTTTTAATTTATATTTAAAATCATTTGAAAAATTTACAGAGTCTGTCCGCATATAAGTAATTAAACCATTTTCATATAATTTTTGCGCGTATTCCATTGTTTTTTTTGAACTATATCTTAAATTATTATATGCATCTTGTTGTAATGTGGTAGTTGTATATGGAGAAGAAGGAGATTCATAAGATTCGTTAATAAAAGAATTGATTTCAAATTTATTATTAATATTATCAAGATTATCTAATATAGAATTAATAGTATTTTCATCATTAATTTTAGAAGAAATAGTATTGAGATTAATATTATTATATTTAAATTTACCAGATAAAATCCAATGTTTTTCAGGTTGATGATTATTAATATTATTTAATTGTTCTATACATAATAACAAAGCGACACTTTGAACTCTACCGACACTTAAAAATTTATCATTAAATTTATTCCATAAAATTGGAGATAATTTAAAACCAACAATTCTATCTAAAAATCTTCTAGTTTCTTGTGCTTTAACTAAATTCATATCAATATCTAATGGATTTTGAATAGCATTTGTTATAGCATTTTTAGTAATTTCATTAAATTTAATACGATAGCAAGTTTTATTTTTAATTAAATCTTTAATATGATTTTTAATATGATATGCGATAGCTTCACCTTCAGTATCGGGATCAGCGGCAATATATATATTATCAACATCTTTAACAAGATTACGAATATTATTTAAAATAGGTTTTTTAGTAATAATATAAGTTCCATTCCACGAATTAATATCAATACCGAGATTATCTTTGGGCAAATCACAAAAATGTCCTTGAGAAAAAGTTACAATATATTTATTAGCAGAGTCTTTTAAATATTTAGTAATAGTTTTAGTTTTTGTATAGCTTTCGACAATTATTAAATTATTAGACATAACATAAAATGTATATAATAAAAAAAAATCAATTTTTATATTTAAGTATTTAATGAATTTTTATAAACATTTATAGGACAAAATAAAAAACCAACAGAAGAAGAATCATTGCCCCAACCATTATAATGTGTAATTATACCAAAATTTGAATAATATAATTTAGTATTATAACGCATATGAATGTAATTATTAATATCTTTCCACATTTAATAAATGTAAAAATAAAAATTTAACCCTTATTTGCAATTTTTTTATAATCAGCATAAGCATACATAGTTTTTTCAGCAGTAGCAACATCTAAAACTTGATATTTTGAATCATAAAAATCAGGTTGATGTTTAATATTATTTCTATTAATTAAAGTTTTTAGATTACATTTATCAGGCAAATCAAATCTAATAGAAATTGAATCTTCTGTTTCCGGATTAATTACAAAATAAACAGCGGGTGGTATTTTTTCATTTAAATTATCTGTACAGTAATAACTATTTGGATAAGAAAATTCTATATCATATGAAGTACCATTTATTTCATATTTATTTGATGTATTTTCAAATGCAATTTCACTATTAGGAAATGGCAAAGAATTACCACTATAATTTATTAATTTATCAGGTGGATTTGCAGAAATAATATGAGCTTTTACTGTTTTAAGTAAATTGCCCTTAATTTTAATTTTATTATTTAAAATTTCAATATTTCCAGAAACATATTCATTATTATATTTCATAGTATATATCTTATCTATATAAATTATTTAAAAAAAAAATTTTAATATTAATTTATTTTTATTCATATTCTGAATAATCACTTCTTCTTCCATCTCCTAAACCATTTTCATCAAATAATGTTCTAGAACACGATGTTGCATTACAAGTAACTAAATATTTTTCAGGCAATAAGGTTCCATTTCCTACTAGTTTTTTACAAGGAATTGCTGGAACAAGATTAGACATTGTTTTTTTCATATCATCTTCCATAATTTTATCAGCATTTTTTTGTAAATACATTCTAGTTTCATAACTACTTTTTACTAAGTTATTAGCAGCAACAGTATTTATTAAATCTGAATTAACAATACATCTAGGGCGATAATCAGTCATTACACGACCATCAGTCATTCTTAATGGGGCTGAATTAGACGACTTACTTTTCATATTTTTAATATACTATCTATATGATAAAAAGAATTTTTTTTATTTATATTGTTCAGTTAAAATTCTATCAATAAGCACTCCTTTTGTACCTTCATCAGACCCTTCATTATTTCTACAAATTTCTTTTAATTTATCAACTGTTAATTTATTTAGTTTATATTTACTATATCCAGAAGTTGAATTATTTTGATCAGAAACTATTGAAGTATTATCATCATTATCTTTTTTAACCGATAAATCTACTGGTTTAACAATTTTTGTAGATTCTAATATTTCTTCATTTGTTGGTTTAATTATTTTATCAACAATATCTTCTATATCATCGTTATTATCAATTGTTTTTTCAATATTATTTGATACTATTTTATCTTCTTCTAATTCATTTTCTTCGAATTCTTGATTTATCATTTCTGGTTCCATCATTTGTTGTTGCATCATTTGTTGTTGCATCATTTGTTGTTCCATCATTTGTTGTTGCATCATTTGTTGTTGCATCATTTGCTGTTGCATCATTTCTTGTTCTGTCATATCATTAGACATCATAGTGGGATGCATATTATTTTGCATAACAATATCAATATCAGAATTATGAGAATCATCGCCAAAAATTTGATTCATTTCAGTAGAATTTGATTTAGTAGACTGATCATTATTATCTTTTAAACTTTTTAATTCTTTTTTAAGCAATGAATTTTTTTTTTCAAGATTATCATTTGTGTTAACTAAATTAGAAATTCTTCTCCAAAAATATAAAAGTATTAATATACTGATGATTCCTAAAAAACCAAATAAATAATAATAAATATTGTTAATTTTAAAGTTATTTAAATTAAACATAAGTTTTATCTAAAATATTATTGCATATTATTTTTTTCATATTTTTCGCACTATTTATTACTGATTCTGGAAATTTTTTATTAGATAATAATTCAATTGCTATACATTGACAAGAACTACCTTTTTTAATTTTATAAGGAAAAATAAAAGAATTATCATGATTTTGAATTGCTTCTACCGATAAATTAATAAAATTATTTGGATATAATTTAGATAATGATGTTAATTTAAAAAAATGTGTTGTTATTATTATATTTATATTTGATTTTAAACCAATATTTTCAGCTACTGCAAATGCAGTTGCCATACCTTCTGTTGGTGGTGTTGAATGCATTGGTTCATCCATTAAAAACAATCCTTTCTTATTTAATTTAAATAGTTCATCTGCTTTATTTATCATTTTAGAACATAATTCTGCTTCAACTTCAAAATAAGATTTGGAACCCAATTCATCTGAAATTCTCATAAATGAATATATACAATCATATATTTGCATATTAGAATTAGAACCATATATTATACCCAATGTCTGTGATAATAAAACATTTGATAATATAGATTTTACATAAGTAGTTTTACCAGCTGCATTTGGACCAGTAATAATAATATTTTTATTTAAATTTACAGGATTAGATATTTGTTTAATATTTAAAATGGGATTTTTCATATTCCATATTTTTGTAGATTCTAAATTATTATAATTAGCAAATGTATAATTATTCATATTTTTAATTATTGAAATAGAATTAATAATATCATATGTATATATAGTAATTAATAATTTGCTAATATTATTTTTAATATCATTATTTTTCCATAATTTATATATATTTGTCATTGTATTTGTTAAATTAATATCAGTTGGTTTATAAAATTTCTTAATAAATGGTAATAATAATTCTTCTTGTGTTTTTTCTAAATTAAAATCATTAATAATATTATTTGTTTCGTTTATAAAATTAATAAGACCATTCATTTTTTCATGCAAAGTATTTTTTGTTTTATATAAAATATAAGAAAATTCAAAAGTTTGATATATATTATATAAATAAAGAAAAATATAAATACAAAAAAATATAAATTTCATAATATTTAATTTTAAATTTCCGGATGATTTAAAAAACATTATAATAAAACCCTTTATTAATTTTAAATAACTACCAAATGTTAGATTAAACTGCATATATTTATTAACATAAAAGAATGGTGCTAATAAACTTGATAATGGATAAATTAAAGCAGATAATGGAATAAAACCGATTTTATAAAAATGATAAGTATCTAACATAGGTTCAATTATATTAATATAAGAATTGATGAAACCTGTTGGAAATAGAATATTAATAGCATTATCTTTCATAATTTCATCATTTAATTTATAAGTCCATAAAATATCATTTTCATATTCTTTTAATACTTTAAAAGATACAGTATCATAATTATTTATATATGCTTTTTGTCTTTTAATTAAATTATCTATATTATTTATTGGATTATTAATAATTTTAAGTAATAATTCTTTACTTCCTTTCAGTTCTGGCAATTCATACGCCCATTTTTCAATATCTGTGTCTTTATAAACATCTTTTGTTACTTCTATATTATTAATATCATCTATAAATAAATTAGAATGAGTATCTAATAATTTATGAATAATATGTGTTTTCTTAGAATCATCAAAATTCAAAAGTTCATTTAAATTTTTTATTTCTAATTCACTCATTTATTAAAATATGATCTTAAAAAAAATCATATATAGTCGCACTATTATAATTAAATATTTAACTAATTATTCAAATATTTGACAAAAAAGAAAGTCGTTGATAAACTACAAAAAATAAATTTTTATTAACATATTCTTTCAGTCAAATATTGAGATAATTGGGATAAAATGTTATTTTCAATCACTTTACAATCTGGATTAAATTTACGACCAAATAAACAGGGTTGTTTCAATAAATAATCTATTTCTTGTTTTGTAATTATACCATAGGTTTTTAATCCATAATGATCTTGATATGGATAATCCATATCATTCCAATTAGTAAAAGTTGTTGCACCCGAAGCTAGATTAGGTGTGGTTATAATTTCTGATGTTAAATTGTTTTTGAAAACCTCACTTATAAAAAAATGTTCTTCCGGGCAATAAATATTTTTCCATACATTATTTATTTCATCTAATTTTTTAGAACATAAAATAATTGCTATATTTTTATCCAATATGAACCAATTGCTTGTTTTTTGAATATTATCTTTACCATATTGTTTTATTATATTATCACATCTAGGAAAAACACCCTTTTGATTTGGAACAATATTAAAATGCGAAAAATTGTCTTTTGTTAAAAAATTATAAACATAATCAAAAGATTTTAACGGAATACATGCCTGAGATAATGATATTATTTTTTGACATCCATCTTTACAAGCTTGTGTAAATAATATATTATGTGCATGAACAATTGTAATATCACAATATTTTGTTTCTATACAATTATCTAATTTATATTTTTCGAAATATTTTAATTTCATATCATTTTTATAATGAATATATATTTTATATTTTTTTTTATCAACATTTCTCAACCAATTATACCATAATTCTTCGTGATTTATTTTATCATATATTAAAAAACATAATCCTAAAACTTTCATATATTATATATAAATAGATTTTGTTTAAATAATTTAAGTTATAGTCAGTACTATTATAATTAAATATTTAACCAAGTAGATACTGAGATTAATTTATTTTCATTTTCTTTAATATTATTATTATTTAATAAACGTTTATTTATTAAATCCAAACATGATATATATTTTTCATTATATTTGCATTTAGGTAATGGTCTTAATATTTTTTTTTTATTATGAATAATTACATTATCTTTAATAATTTTAAAAGTTATATCATCATTAAATTTTGAATTTATAATTATTTGCATTATTATTACGCTCTTACAAGTATTAATGTATCAATTTTTTTTTAAATAATCGGAATATATATAAAAAATGATTAATATATATCTTTAAAAATCAGATATATATGTCTAATAAAGTAACATTATTATATAACAATAATATATATATTATTGAAAAGGAACCATATGAAACAATAAATGAAAGTTATACAAGAGCATGGTATATAGTAAAAAATTATAATTCAATGGAATATAAATTATTAAATAGTTATTCGATTATGATTAATAATATAAACACTAATAATATGAATTATGATATTGAATTACCTCTTTTAAAATGAAATGCTAAAAATACGGCAAATATAGTAGTTATAAAATTTAATAATACAAATAATATAACAAATGGAATAATATAATATAGTAAATGTACTAATAATGGTTTGATTATTTCTGTTTTTATATTTGGTTTTGATATTTCATCTTTAATATATCCAATTATAAAACTTACAAAGTCAGGTTTTTTTGTATAATCCTCTTGCGTCATATTTATTTTAAGCTATATCTTATTTATTATCAGAATAAATTAATTATAAAATGAACGATGATATATTATATCAATTAAAAAAACCATATTTTAAAAAAAAATCATATATTTCGGAATCAAAAAAAGAATTAAATGTTAATTTAAATGATATAAAAATAAATAATATAAATAAAATTTCAAATAATTCAAATGCATTAAAATTGAATATATATATTAATAAAAATAATATAAAAACATTTAAAAATATCGATGATAAACTTTTACTTATTTTAAAAAAAAAAAATAAAAATTGGTTTAATAATAATTTAAATGATGATGAATTAATTGAATTATTTAATTATTCATTTTGTTCTCAAACAAATACAATTGAGGCAATATTATCAAATAAAAGTACAATTACTTATAATAATGAAAATATGGAAATAAATACTGAACTTATTAATATTTTAGAAAAAAATAAAAATTTTATTAATATTACGGTATCACATATTGGTTTATATATTTTTAAAGAAAAAATACAAAATAAATGGTTAATTAAGAATATATCAATTATTGATAATACAATTATAAATGATTTTGCAATAAATAAGGAAGAAATTGATAAAGAATGGGAAAATACTTTAAAAGATACAATAACAAATTTAAATGAATTAGTTGATAAATATGATAGAAATAAAATAAAAATTAATAATTTTATGGATATTAATTTGGATTTAATTAAAGAAATTAAAAATATAAAAAATACTGATAAAAATTGGGAAAATAAAATTTCTATTTTAAAAAATAATATTAAGAATATTTTATCTATTAATGATAATAGATAGAAAGAAAATATTGAGGGATGGCTTCTAATAATAATACTATTGTTATATCATTTTCAATAGCCTTGTTCTTATTATTAATACTTTTATTATTAATTACATATAATTCTAAATGTCAAATGGATAATGTCGAAACTTTTTTAGGTGACCCTGTATCAAATATTCCTAAACAAGATACTTCATCTATTGCAACTGTCGCTCAAAACGATCCAAAATTTTCGGTTAATAATCAAATAGGTAGTGAATCGGAATTTTATGAAGATGATATTATGGCATCTGATCCCACTGGCAATTCATATGATGCAATTGTAGAAGAAGAAGAAGAAGTACAAAATAATGTAGTTCAACAAGATGATGAAGAAGAATATGGAATTACCCAAGGTACTTTAGCTACCGACGCTCAAACTAACTGTTTTCCCAAAGATAGATTAACTTCGGACGATTTATTGCCACAGGGTGCTAATTCTAAATGGGCCCAAGTTAATCCAACGGGTGCTGGTGAAATCACAGATCAAAACTTTTTAACAGCCGGATATCATATAGGCATTAATACTGTAGGACAATCATTGCGTAATGCTAACTTACAATTACGTCATGAACCACCAAATCCACAAATCCCTGTAAGTCCATGGGGTATAAGTACTATAGAACCGGATAGCAGAATGAATGGTTTAATGGATATTGGCGCTGCTCCGGATAGCAATTAAATATTTTTTTTATTAAATTTAAATTTTAATCTTTACGCAGAATACTTAAAGAATTGAATTTAAAATTATTTAATAAATATTTTAAATTTATGGCTGATAAACAGAATTGTCAAGAACTATTATTATGTTCTATTAATGATTTTTATCAAAAAAATTTTAAATTTAAAAATATATTTAAAGATATAATTAGCGGAGATCATAAATTATCTCTTAGATTAATTGATTGGTTAATAACACATTATTCTAGAAATAATAATATATTTTATTGGTTAAGTAATTCCCATGATAATATTTATTATAATTTACCTGATAATATTGATAATAATATAACTTATAAAAAAATAAATTTATATCATGATTATCGTGCACAATTGAAATCTTATTCAAAATTAAATTTTGATACATTTAGAAGACACGAAAGAATTACTTTTTATATTGATGATAAAAATAGTATTGAAACAACTGTGGGACAATTAAATTTTTTTAGATGGATTTTTAATAATAAAATTCTATCTTATGCTTTAGATAATTATGATAATATTTATAATGATATGATTGCTAATAATAATTATAATAAAAAAATAATTAAAAAAAATAATAATTTTCAGGAAATTATTAAAACTAATTCTATACTTCGGTTTGACTAATATACTCATCATATGTTAGTATTCTTATATCTATATTATTTTTTATATTTTGTAATGTTATATTGTTTGGTACATTTCTTAAATATTCTCTATAGTTTTTAACTTTCGTTTTATCACTATTTACATCTTCTAGAATTAAATAATCAGTTTTTTCTATTATTTTATTTCTTTGTTCTCGTATACTTTCTTTTATAATTGGTAATTGCATTTCTAATAAATTATCATCAATTGATATTTCAATATTATCATTATCCTTTATAATTTTAATTGGATAATCAACTAAATTTTCTGGAATATTATAATATTCATACAAATCATCTCTATCTTTATAATCACTTTCTTCTAAATCATTAATATATATACCATCTATAACTTTATTTTCTGCTTTAGAATATATTGCTATTTTATTACTCATTTTTATTAATATAAATATATATATATTTAAATAAATATATTTTTAACTTAATCCTGATGAATTTTTTGTAAATTCTAAAACTACTTGTGTCATATAAAATGTAGAACCTTGTATATTTTTAACACCTAAACGAAAACCATCTCCTCCAACACTTGCTGTATCATACCATGGTGTCACCATCCATCGTTGACCTTTATTTCCTTCTACATAAGTATCGTTTATACAATGACTTGTTGAATCAGTTAGCGTTGTACCATTCATAAATTTTAATTGATTATTACCATTATAATAATGATTAGCAAAACCCTGTAAATAAATTGTATGTCCATTTGAAGCACCTTTTATCCAAAATCTAATATATCTACCATATGAATTTGTACTTCTTCTATGATTATCAGTAAAACCAAATCCATTTGTTGGATTATTTTCCATAGCATGTAAATATCCTACACTACCAACTCCTATATCTACTTGATTTCTATTAAAAGTTAATGTATTACCTATTATGCCATTAGTATTTCTTATATTTGCACCATATAATAAATCACCATATGTTGAACCACCTGTTACATATAATTTATAACTACCAGGATTACTCGTTCCAATTCCAACACCATTTTTATCTAAATGCATAATATCTGAATAGTCTTCTCCGTAATTTTTTATAGTTTGAAATTTTATATTACCACCTGAACCTCCTGTATATGCACCATCTACTCTTATTCTTGCATGTGTACTTCTACCAGATGATGCTCCTCCTTGTGCTATTATATCTACAGTAGTATTAATACCATTCCATGCTGTTCTTTTATGAATTGTTATGTATGGTGATATACTATCCCCTGTATTAAAATATCTTGTACATAAACTAACAGTATCTGCATCAAGAGCAATGTTATCTTGATTTTTAATTTCATTTGTAAAATAAGAAACTAAAGGTTTACTATTAAAAGTACATATATCTGCTTCTGTATTTACTGTTGTTCTAGTTGATATACTTGATGAATTACAATATAATATATTGCTAAAGCGACCTGTACCATTAACATCTAATTTTGCATCTGGACTAGTTGTTCCAATACCTACATTGCCACTTGTAATAATATTCGTATCTAAATTTGATATAACGTTTTTAACTTTGTCATCAGAATATTCATTAAATGTTTCTATTGCTAGACTATAATATTTTAAAACAATTATACCCGAACCACCTTTTCCACCACTTCCTGATGTTGAATAATACGCACCACCACCTCCGCCAGTATGCTGTGTTCCAGCTTGTCCTGATGATCCCCACCCACCTGTCCCCCCTCCTCCTCCTAATCCACCATCTCCACCCGGACTTGCACCTCCGCCACCACCATAATATACATTTGTTCCTGTAATATTAACTTGACGACCATCTCCACCACTTCTTTCACCAATTGCACCCGCACCACCACCACCACCGCCATTATAACTACCACCGGGTCCTCCATCAAAACCACCTGCAACATATTCTATTCCATTCCAAAATGTATTTCCTTGGTTTGCATTTCCCGCTGTTTGGTTACCATTTCTATTTGCACCACCCCCACCACTGCCACCATTTGCATTGCGAGTACCACCTCCTTTTCCAATCATATTAATCCCATCGTATGAAACATTCGTATCATCTGAATATGTTATAGTACTATCATAACCGGATGTATTACTCGCACCGCCATCACCTACACTTATTTTATAAGTAACACCAGATTGAATTTCTTTATTAGTCATATATAATACACCACCACCACCTCCTCCTCCGTTTTCATAACCTCCGGCACCACCACCTCCTCCTCCGCCAACAATTAATATATCACATAAAACATTTTCTGTAAAACTGATATTATATATTGTTTGATTATCTCCTGTTCCAGGATTTTGAAAAATTACAGTTTTATAACCATTACCAAGATCATTAACTGTTACTGTAGGTGTTATTTGTGGATCATTAACTGAGAGAGTAAATTTATTTAAATTTAAAAAAGTTAAATCATCAAAAATACCGGTAATACTACCATTACTTAATAATGATATAACATTACTATCTGTATATTGTGTAATTTCAGAATTTATTGTTGTACCATCTATAGTAATACCAGTACCACCCGTATAAGTTGTTGTCGCAATTGCTTGACCATTAACATTTAAACTTGTGCAATTTAAACTACCGTTAACATCTAATTTATAACCCGGACTAGTTGTTCCTATACCTACATTACCAGAATTTCTATCAATTTTCATTCTGATATTTCCTTCTAATTTACCACCCATTGATGCATAAAAATTTATCCCCCATCCACTACCATAATTATCAGCATCAATGCCATATAAATAATTACCACCATTATTATATAGTGCTAACATGCCACCATAATCATTAGCAGTTGTTCCGCCAGGTGCTGATTTTCCAAAATCTAATTTATAACTAGGTGATGTAGTTCCTATACCTACATTACCATCTTTATCAATCCTCATTCTTTCACTTGGTAAAGTATTTCCATTTGCAGTTCCAAATGCTAAATATGTATATCCACTACCAGTATGTTGTGAAAAAATACTTGCAAAATGATCGTCATCACCACCTAAATAAATTCTAGCACCACCATCGCTTTGACCGGAAGTACCACCTCTTAATGTTAATAGATTATGAATAGAACCAGTGCCTCCTTTATCAATATGCAAAACACTAGCTGTTTCATGTCTATTAGCAGAAACAGCACCAATACCAACATTATTATTAGCATCAATAGTAAATATTTGAGTGCCAGAACTATTGTTAACTTCCATAATATCATGATTGGTTGTATCATGTGTAATTTTAAATGCAACAGCATCACCACCAGCACTTTGAATATGAAGACTTTCACTAGTATAACTATCTGTGTGAATAGTTGTTGTTGAACCAGTTATATCTAAATTTGTAGCAATTAATGTACCTGTAATATTTGTATCCCCATTTATATTTAAATTACCACCAATATTTAATTTATAATTTGTATTTATTGCGGCGCCTATACCAATATTACCATTTACATCTTGTCTAAATTGATAAGAATTTGTAGATGTTGTTGGACCTATAGATAATGTTCCATTTCCATCTTTCCATATTCTATGAGATGTCCCAAAACTAGATGTTAATGCAATACCATCACCATTAGTATCCCCTTTTTGTCTAATATGTAATACACCTGAACTATTTACACCAACACCACCATCTACTATAACTTCACTATTAAATGTAACATCACTATTTAATCTTGTTGAAAATTTACTATCAAAATTAACTTGCGAAACATCTAAAGTATCAATTGATGTTGCATTAAATTTGGCATCCCAATTTGCTTGTGATACATCTAATGTATCAATTGATGTTGCATTAAATTTAGCATCCCAATTTGTTTGTGATACATCAACGTCTGTTGTTGCTATTGCTACACCATTAATTTTAAAACTTGAACCAGAACTAATATTAATATCACCATCAATATCTAATTTATAATTTGGTGATAATACACCTATGCCAACATTACCAGCTTTTTGTATTACAAATTTTAAATCATTTGAATTATTTGTTGCTTCTGTAGCTATACCAAATGCCCCCTGTCCTACCCATGATGCACTATTACCATAATATATATATCCGAATTCTTGATTATTTTTAAAACTCATACCAACACCCGCACCACCTTGATTTTCTATTCCAAATGTAGAATACCAACTTGCAATTTTTGTAGTATTATTAAAACCATACCCTTCATTATGATAAATTCTAAGACGATGTGTAGTATTATCTTGACCAATACCAACATTACCACTAGTAACTTTTAATCCACCAGTAACACCAGTTGTATTCAATAATGTTAGTACATTTGAATCATTATATAATGTAAATGCAGTACCATTCTTTGTCAAATTACCAGTAAAATTAATATCACCATCAACATCTAATTTATAATTTGGATTAGTTCCAATGCCTACATTTCCATTAGTTAAAAATGTCATATAATTATTCCAACCACTATCATAACAATCTAAATGTAAATTTTTTACAGTTGCTCCCATTCTTAAACCCCAAGTTCTACTGTTAGATACATGTGCAAAATATAATCCTCCTCCGCCTATAGTATCACTTGTATGAATAATTGTACTTGAACCATTAACTTCTAATTTATCAGAAGGATTAGTAATTCCAATGCCAACATTTCCATTAGATGCTATTCTCATTCTTTCATTTCGTGTATTAGAAGCAGTACAAAATGATATTCCATCATATGCATTTATTGATATACCATCTGGTGTTGATCCACTAACACCCCCGCCATGATCGTATATTAATATAGAAGAATTATATTTCTTACTTCCACTACTGTGATCGCTTCTAAAAAATATACCTTTTTCGGAATTCCCATTTCCATAAACAAATAAATTTAAAGAATCATAAGATGTAATATTACCACTACTAACTTTTAATCCACCTGTAACACCAGTTGTATTTAATAATGTAAGTACATTGGTATCTTCATACTGTGTAATTTGAGAATTAATTGTTGTACCACTTATACTAATACCACTACCTGCTGTATATGTAGTATCAGTTGTCTCTATTGCTACGCCATTAATTTTAAAACTTGATTCAGAACTAATATTAATATCACCTGCAATATCTAATTTATAATTTGGATTAGTTGTTCCAATGCCTACATTACCACCACCTTTAATTGTAAAATATTCTACTGGCGTTGATGTACTGGTTGATTTATAATCTACACTTGTTCTAAAAACACCATTTGAATCACTTTTATAATTCCAAGAAAATTCTCTTGGATTCGTTGAATTTGTATTACTTACTACCAAATATTGTTTATTTTGATTACTAGCAAATAATGCTTCTTTACTTATAAACTTTTCTCCTTTAATATCGCCATTTACATCTAATTTATAATTAGGTGATATACCAATACCCACATTACCATTATCTTTAATTCTCATTTTTTCAGTAGGTTCAACATTGTTAATAGAATTAATAGAACCATTTCTATTTTGTGTTGAAAAAATTAAATCACCTGAATAATTTCCAGATTCTTCTGAATATATTTTACTAATATAATATCTACCTGCCGAAGATTCAGAACTCCATTTTATTTCGGATAATTTACCATCATTGTAATATGTTTGAGATAATTCTAAATCACCATCTCTTAAATCAAATTTATTATTTGGTGTTGTAATTCCTATACCAACGTTACCATTATTATAGTATGCATTAGTACCATTAATTTGAAAAATATCTGATGCAAATGTTATTTTAATTCCATCAATAAATAAATCACCTCCTGATAAATTAATATCACCAGCAATATCTAATTTTTTTGATGGATTACTAATTCCTATACCAACATTACCATTTGGATCAAATATAATATCCCCATTGTTAGTCGTTAAAGCCATATTACCAGCATTTGTTTTATATATTGAATTTCCAGTATCAGCACCATTTATTCTAATTTCACCCAAATTAGTATAACCATCTACTTCAAGAGCATAATTACCATCCCATGAACCATCTTGCGTTATTTTTACAAGTGGTTCAGCATATCCATGAGATGTACCTTTTACATATAAAATTGTATTAGGAGAATATAATGTACTTGTTCCAATATTAAGATTTGTATCAATATTAACGTTACCAATTGAATTAATTGTAAAAATATTATCGGTAGAATAATTATAAATTTCAACTATATTATCATTACCATCATCATGTGTTATTTTTAATGATGGACCATTTGCAAATGAACTAGTGATTTCAATATTTTCAGTTATATAATTATTTGTAGTAATTGCTGTTAAATTTCCAGATACATTTAAATCATTAGTATATAATGTACCTATTATTGTTAAATCACTATTTAATTTAATATTACCAGAATCAATTATTTCAATATTAGAAGTTTTACCTTCGATTTTTAAAATATTATCATGTAAAGTAGAATCTAGTCCAATAGATGAATCTAATTGAATTTGTGTTGAAATATTATTAATATCTGCATTAATTTTTGGATATCCATTATTATCATAACTTATTGTAATATAATCCCCCGCATTTACTGGTGCAATAACATTAGCAGTACCAGGAGGTCCTCTTAATCCTTGTGGTCCGGAAGGACCAATAGGTCCTTGAGCACCTTCAATACCTTGAATACCCTGTTCGCCCTTTTCACCTTGTAATCCAGTTAAACCCTGTATACCTTGTATTCCACGCGGACCATTTGGAATTAATATATCAATAGTAGAAATGGAAGAATCTCCTATTTTTCCTAATTGAATAGTTTTATCATAATTATAAAATATAATTTCGCCAATACTATCACCTTTTTCACCAGGTGGTCCAATAATACTACCAGTTGTAAAAGTTAATTCTTCTTTAGTACCTAAAAATGTAATTTTTCCGGATTGAACATTATAATAACCACCTGTATAACCATCACCTTTTTCACCTCTTATATCATTTGTTGTAAAAAATAATCCATCGTCACTATTAAATGTAATTATACCAGATGTGTTATCATAGTAAGCATTTTTGAATCCTTTACCAGAATCTCCTTTTTCGCCTTTATCTCCTTTATCTCCCTTTTCGCCCTTATCACCTTTTAAACCACGGGGTCCAGGCGGACCCATTGTACTAATATTATCAATTTCATCTCTAGTTACAAAAGATGATGAACCAGTTATATTAAGTGTATTAATATTTAGTATACCATTAATAGTTAAATCCGAATCTAAATATAAATTACCATTATTAACAGAACTAAAATTAGAAGTTTTAGTTTCAATATTATTTAAATAATTTGAAATATTATCTATTTTTATGTTATTATCATCTATATCAGTATTTAGTAACCAATATAACTCATTATAATTAGAAATTGATAAAACATATTTATTATTAGTATTAAGAGTATTAATATTATTATTTGGTAAAATATAACTAATATTACTAATTAAATTATCAGATGAATATAATGAGATTTTATTATTATTATTATTATTAATAGATAAATAATCTGTATTAATTCCATTATTAACATATAATGAATGATTTATATTATTTAATATTTTTTGATTTTCTATTTCTTCTATAAAAAGAGAAGATTGATCGTAAAATTCTTCAATAATATCAGTAATATAAGAATATTTATAAGGCGTTTCATTTATATAAGTTGGAGTTAATTCATTATTAGTATAAAGAGGAGTAATTTTAACAATATTAAAAGTAGTTTGTATTTCACTATTTCTAATACTTTGTATATATTTATTATCAGAATTACTAGTAATATTTAAAATAATACTTGATTCAAATGTATTACTAGTTAAATCTATAGAAAGATTTTGCAATTTTAGATTATTAAAATAAATATTAGAAGTTTCATTTTCTATAATATTGTTGATTAAATTATAATCATTAAATCCAATACCTATTTTTGTATTATCATCATTGCCAATAAATAAATTATCATAATTATATATTATATCATTTTTTGTAAAAGAATTATTATTATTTTTAATAATAGAATTATCTATATTTAAAGACAGTTTATCATTATATTTAATATCATTGCCAATACAAATTAAATTATTTTCAGATAAATTATTGATATTATTATAATTACCAATTATAATTGAATTATTTAATTCTTCGATAGTATTATTATTACCAATTATATTATTAGATGATATAGGTATATTTACAACTGAATTAAAATTTGGTAAAATACTATTAGAAGTGCCTAATATATTGTTATATATTGAATCAGAATTAAAAATATTTGAATAACCAATTGATATAATATTATCAATATTAGATTTTTCATTATTATAATCATTGCCAATTATTATATTTTCACTACCATTATTTAAATATTTGCCCGCATTTTCGCCAATAATAATAGAATGTTCTATATTTTTAGAGAATTGTGCTGTATTATGTCCTATTAAAATATTAAATTCATCCTTTGTTGAAGCGGATGGTAAAATAGTTTGACCTGCATTTTCACCTATCACAATTGAAAATTTTTGATCTATTATAATATTATTTAAATTATTTGCATTATTATCTGTGGTTCCATCAAAATTAACTCTACCACCTGTATTATAATCCATATTACTTTATTAAATCATATTAATAAATTGTTTAAATCCATATATAAAAGTATAAGTAAATATTATAGGATATAAAATATATATGTATTTAATATAATTTTCAATATTATAATGTATTTTATTTATAATTATAAAATCTAATAGATTATAATAATTATTAGAATTTCTAATATTATTTATTAAATTATCCATATAATTTATTTTTAAATTATCGGAATACGAAGATGTTTTATTATAAAGTAGTAATAATTTATCGAAAGAATACATATAAAAATAATAAATTTAATTGTTTATATATTTTAGATAATATAATGAAAACAGGAGGTAGCAGGGGTTGTGCTGTAGCTATGGAAAACGGTCACTGTAATAAATTTGTATTAGATGCAAATATTGATCCAACTAAACATACGGTGTTAGATACATTGCAAAGAGATTATAGTACTCCAACATATTCTATGCCTAATATTGGAAATATTAATCCATCATATTCTTCATTCGGTATGCTAAGTACTGGTGGTGGTAAAAAAAAATATAAAAAAATTGATAAAAAAATTATAGAAAAAGTTTTAAAAAAATTATCAAATAGGTATCTCAAAAATTTAAAAACAAATATTAGAGATGTTATAAAAAAAGAATCTAAATAATTATAACGATGGAATAATAGGATAATTTAATTCTTCGCATATTTTTCTCCATATTTGATCTTGTAAATATAATTTTTCTCTACTTTTTAATAATGGAAAATATTTAAGATATTCATGTAATCCAAGTATTTGAAAAAATTTGTATAAAACATAACTATATGATAAAAAATTTTTTCTATCTTTTGGACAATGTTTTAAAAATGGACCTTGAATATCTCTAAACATTAAACACAAACGATCTTCTAATTCTGCTGAAAATTGAGGTGTTGGTATACCATTAATTCTATTTAAAATATAATTAATATGTTCATAATATTTATTTATTCTTAATCTCTTTAATATTTCGCGCATTTTTGTATATGTTATTGTTTTTGTATCAGAAATTTTCTCTTTTTTAATTTCATTTAAAATTTTCTCAAAAATTTCATCTGGAATATCGGTACTTTCTTTACCTTGAACTTGATTACACCATTCTCTAAAATGATTAATTCTTTTATAACTAAAATGCGATGTATCTTTTGCATTTTGTTTTAATATCGGTCTATTTTGTTCTACTAATAATAATTCTTGATATCCACATTTTTCACAAATCATAATCGCTTCATGTTGTAAACATGTTAATGTATTATCACATTCTTTACATATTTCAATATTTTGATTTAAATTTTTTTTTACATATTGATTATTTGTTAAAGATAAATATTCATCTACTAAACCACTTTTATCTGTATTATTTATTGGTGTAACATTTTTATTATTTAATGCATCAAGCACTGTTTTTTTCGCTTGATTATTATTTTTTGATTGGCTTTCTATAATATTATAATAGTTGAATAATATATCACTTGTATCTTTGTAGTAATCTATTTCATTATAATTTTCTATATTTTTAAGTTCTTTATTAATATTATATATATCTTCTTTTATTTTTATATTAGAATTCCATAAATTTTCATATTCAATTGTATTTAGATTTTCTCTATCTTGTGATAATATTTCTATATTTGACATAATATTATCTTTATTTAAATTTAAATTTTCCAAATTTATTAAACATTCATTATATTTTTTAGATTTATTCTCAAAATCCTTAATTATATCATGATGCATTGTATCTAATGTACATTTATCTCTATAATTTTCTGTATTATTTAATCTTTTTTTAGATGTTTTATCTTTAAACATATTATATAAACTTTTTATAATAATTCTTTTAAGTATATTGTGTTTATCTTTATTTTTTTTTCTAATTATATAGTATAAAAAGATAAAATAACAAATGGGTGGTGGTCTTCTTCAATTAGTTGCTTATGGCGCACAAGATGTGTATTTAACTGGTAATCCTCAAATTACTTTCTTCAAAGTAGTTTACAGACGTCATACTAATTTTGCAATTGAATCTATTATGCAAACTTATAATGGAACCGCACAATATGGTAGTTCTATAACTTGTACTGTATCTAGAAATGGTGATTTAATAAATAGAGCATATGTAGAAGTTGAATTACCCGGTTTGGGTTATGTAGCAGATGGTGCACACGATTGTTATGTAAATTATGTTGGATTAAAATTATTAAGATCGGTAACCGTTGAAATTGGTGGTCAACAAATTGATAAACATTATGCCGATTGGATGTATATATGGAATGAATTATCTTTACCCGCTGGTAAAAGATATGGTTATGATAAAATGGTAGGTGCAAATGGCATTAATATGTCAACCGTTCCAAAAGCTGATTCAAGTAAATTATACATTCCATTAGAATTTTGGTTCTGTCGCAATGTTGGATTAGCATTACCTTTAATTGCTCTTCAATATCATGAAGTTAAATTCAAAATTGATTTTGCTGAAAAAGATGAAGTTGCTGTTAATTATCAAGCTGCCGACGCAACTACTTCAGCAGCACATGAACCAACTGGTAATTCTGTAGCAATTGGTGATATTACAAGACTTGATATCTGGGTTGATTATATTTATTTAGATACTGATGAACGTAGAAAATTCGCTCAATTATCTCATGAATATTTAATTGAACAATTACAATATACCGGCGAAGAATCATACAGTACTCAAGTTAGATTAAATTTCAATCATCCTTGCAAAGAATTAGTATGGGTTTCTAAATGGTCCGGTGGTAAAGAAAAAACTAGCAAAAATCCTGTAGTACAATGGAACAATTATTCTGCTACGGATGAGGCAACTGATGGTGGTGTCAACCCGGTTACTACAGCACACATTAGACTAAATGGTAATGATCGTATTGCTCCACGCGATGGTACTTATTTCGATAAAATTCAACCATATCAACATCATACTAATGTACCTAAAAATGGCGGTATCAATGTATATTCTTTCGCTATTAAACCGGAAGAACATCAACCATCGGGTACTCTCAATATGTCTCGTATAGATAGCGCTGTATTAGCATTAAAAATAGAAGAAGCAGACAAGAAACAAGGTAATTTACAAATATATGCTGTTAATTACAATGTTTTACGTATTTTATCTGGTATGGGTGGTCTTGCATATTCTAATTAAGTTTTGTGTCTTATTTTTTTTTTCTAATTATATAGTATAAAAGAGAGTATAAAAATGGGCGGTGGTCTTCTTCAACTTGTAGCTTACGGCGCACAAGATGTGTATTTAACAGGTAATCCTCAAATTACCTTTTTCAAAGTAGTATATCGCAGACATACTAACTTTGCTTTAGAATCTATCCTACAAACTTTTAATGGTTCTGTTGGCTGGGGCAATCGTGTAACTGCTACCATTTCTAGAAATGGTGATTTAATCAGCCGTACTTATTTAGAATTGTCAACTACTGGTTCTACTGGATTAGCGCCAATGGTTGGTTTACGCGCTGTTAAATATGTTGAATTAGAAATCGGCGGTCAAAAAATAGACAAACATTATGGCGAATGGATGTATATCTGGAATGAATTAAGTATGCCTGTTGGCAAAAAACAAGCTTATTATAATATGGTTGGTGGACCAGGTGGCACTTCGCAGGCAGTAGGTACTATGTATGTTCCTCTTGAATTTTGGTTCTGTCGCAATGTTGGTTTAGCATTACCTTTAATTGGTTTACAATATCATGAAGTTAAGGTAAATATTCAATTTGCAGAAACAGGCGAAGTAGCTGCTACAGCCGGCTCATTATCTGCTTCCTTATGGGTTGACTATGTTTATTTAGATACTGATGAACGTAGAAAATTTGCTCAATCTTCTCATGAATATTTAATCGAACAATTACAATTTACTGGAAAAGAACAAGCAAATAGAAAACTTAAATTAAACTTTAATCATCCTGTTAAAGAATTAGTATGGGTTGCCGAAGGTGCTTCTAGAAACGTAGAGAACTGGTTTAATTTTACCAGTGATAAAGATGTAGTTACTGCTTCCACTGATAAAAAATATTCAACTCTTGCCAATCTTATTGGTCCAGCTGGTGCTCCAGTCAATTTAATTAGTAAAGCCAAACTAACACTTAATGGCAATGATCGTTTTGCTCAACGCGATGGTATGTATTTCTCAATGGTACAACCATTCCAACATCACGAAAATGTACCAAATAACGTTGGTATCAATGTTTATTCTTTTGCATTAAAACCTGAAGAACATCAACCATCTGGCACTCTAAACATGTCTCGTATTGATTCTGCAACATTAGATTTAGAATATGATGCATCTAATGATGCGGCTGATATGGTATCAGTATATGCTGTAAATTACAACGTATTACGTATATTATCTGGTATGGGTGGTATTGCGTATTCCAACTAGATAAGTTATTACTTATTTTTTTTCTTAAATAATATAATAGAAAGAACAAAAATAAAATGGGTGGTGGTCTTCTTCAACTCGTCGCTTATGGTGCTCAAGATGTATATTTAACAGGTAATCCTCAAATTACCTTTTTTAAAGTAGTATATCGTAGACATACTAACTTTGCTTTAGAATCTATACAACAAACTTTCAATGGTTCTGTAGGTTATGGACAACGTGTTACAAGCACTATTTCTAGAAATGGTGATTTAATCAGTCGTGCATATTTAGTTGTTAATACAACCGAAGCCTTATGTTGTCCTTATTTCGGTTTACGTTTAGTAAAATATGCAGAAGTTGAAATTGGAGGACAAAAAATAGATAAACATTATGCTGAATGGATGTACATCTGGAATGAATTATCATTACCTGTTGGTAAAAAGGATGCTTATTTCAGTATGGTTGGTGGTGCTGGCGGTGATTTAAATGGTAATTTATATGTTCCTCTTGAATTTTGGTTCTGTCGCAATGTAGGTTTAGCATTACCTTTAATTGGTTTACAATATCATGAAGTTAAAATTAATATTCAATTTGCTACTGAGGGAGAATGTCTTAAAAACGGAGAATCAACAGCAACTGCTAACGCAACATTAAATGCATCATTATGGGTTGATTATGTTTATTTAGATACTGATGAACGTAGAAAATTCGCTCAATCTTCTCACGAATATTTAATTGAACAATTACAATTTACCGGCAAAGAAGCTGCTGGTAATAAAATTAAATTAAATTTCAACCATCCTGTTAAGGAATTGGTATGGACCGTGCAAACTGATAGTGCAAATAATGATAATTGGTTTAACTTTACTAGCACTGCAGCTGCTGTTACACAGGGTTCGACTGCGGCCTCTTATGATCTAGTAAGTGGACTAATAGGTCCAAAATCTGGTAAAACTAATCCTGTTAAAGAAGGTAAATTAACATTAAATGGCAATGACCGTTTTGCTTCTCGTGATGGTAAATATTTCAATTTAGTACAACCATTCCAACATCACGAAAATGTACCAAATAATGTTGGTATTAATGTATATTCTTTTGCATTAAAACCTGAAGAACATCAACCATCCGGAACTCTTAATATGTCTCGTATTGATTCTGCAACATTATCATTAGATTATGTTTCTGGTGCGGGGGGTTCAGGTAGCTCAGTTTCTATATATGCTGTAAATTACAACGTATTACGTATATTATCGGGTATGGGCGGTATTGCTTATAGTAATTAAGTTTAATTATTATATTTTTTTTTCTCCTATTATAGTATAAAAGTGAATTAAAAACAAATGGGTGGTGGTCTTCTTCAACTCGTAGCATATGGCGCACAAGATGTATATTTAACAGGTAATCCACAAATTACTTTTTTTAAAGTAGTTTATCGTCGTCACACTAATTTTGCGATGGAATCAATCGAACAAAGTTTTAACGGTAATCCGAGTATAGGATCTCGTGTTAGCGTATTGGTAACACGCAATGGTGATTTAATCAATAGAATATATTTCAGAGCTACTTTAAAAAATAAATCACCAGATAAGAAACTTGCTTTGGTTCCATATTATGGTTTAAGATTACTTAAAAATATTGAATTAGAAATTGGTGGACAACGTATTGATAAACATTATTCTGAATGGTTATATATTTGGAATGAATTAAGTATGCCCGTGGGTAAAAAAACTGGTTATGATGTTATGGTCGGTGGCAATCAAAGAAATACATCTGTTTTACTTGCGGCAGGAGCCGAAGTAGAAGTATATGTACCTTTAGAATTTTGGTTCTGTCGCAATGTTGGTTTAGCTTTACCATTAATTGCTTTACAATATCATGAAGTTAAAATTAATATCGAATATGCTAATGCTAATGAATTAGTAGATCAGAATGAAGGTAACTTTTCCTATGGTGGTATTGTTAAAGAATCTAGTGATAATAATGATGCAACAAATAAAGGTGGAACATTATCAATGGAAACTTCTCAATTATGGGTAGATTATATCTTTTTAGATACTGATGAACGTAGAAGATTTGCACAATTATCTCATGAATATTTAATAGAACAGTTACAATTTACTGGTGCTGACAAAATTACTGAATCATTAGGTGATGCACTTAAGAGTGTAAGAATGAATTTCAATCACCCTGTTAAAGAATTAATATGGACTATTAAACCCGATGCTAAAACCGGTAGTTCCACGAATCCCTCTGGTATTGGCGAAGTTAATACCAAAGAAAGTAAACCATATTGGAATAATTTCTCAAGTGATGCATTTAATAATTATAATCACGTTGCGGTGGGTGGCGTTAGTGATGAACAAGCATCTGCGGGTACTTCTGATGTAGCTGTTTTACCAAAGAATCCTGTTAGAAGAGCGAAATTACAACTTAATGGAAATGATCGCTTTGCTGAAAGAGATGGCGCATATTTCTCAGTGGTACAACCATATCAACATCATGAAAATACCCCAGATCATTATAAATTAGGTATAAATGTATATTCATTTGCATTGAAACCAGAAGAACATCAACCATCCGGCACTCTTAATATGTCCCGCATTGATAGTGCTCATTTACAAGTAGCAAGCAGTGTAACTGGTTTAATAAGTGTTTATGCTGTCAATTATAATGTATTACGTATATTATCTGGTATGGGTGGCCTTGCCTATTCCAATTAATTAAAAAATTTTTTTTATATAAATATAAAATTATATATTATAATATGTTTAAATATATAAAAATAATTTTATTAATTTTAAATATTAGTAATTTTAAATGTGCTAAATCTTTTATTAAACCTTATATATTTAATAATAAAAACTTAAGATCAAATATAAATATTTTAGCACTTAAAACATATAATAATTCATCTAATAAACCAAATTTAAAATTGCAAAAATATCATGATACAGCAAATTATTTAAATACATTGAATAAAAATATAACAAAAAATATAACAAATATATATAATAATATTTCTAGTGGTAAAAAATATACAGATGAATATTTAAATGAATTAAATCATAAATATAAATTAAAAATAGATAATCATAAAATATCAAATAGAAATATAATAGGTAAAATAAATATTGATGATCTAATAATGTTTAATAATTTTATAGATGCAATATATTATAATTCATTAAATTATAAATCAGATGATAATATTATAATTGAATTTAAAAATAATACAAGAAAGGTTTTTTATTATGATAATATTGATTTGAATATTACAAAAATAATAGATATTAATCAAAATATAGATTTAATAAATATTAATAATTATCCATATTATATGTTAAATACACCCTTTGCTTTTTTAATATGTGAACAAAAATAAAAAATAATAATAGAGGTAATAAATTATAATGCTTATTTCAATTAATACTTATAATTTTAAAATATTAGTATTTTTAATATTTATGATAATTATTTGTTTAATATTATTATTTATTATAAATAATGATAATCAGACAGAAACATTTGAAAATATAATTAATATAAGAGATGAAAAAAATAAAAATGCCAGGAGTAAATTAGGACTAAATTCAGATAATGAAAATATAAATAAAGGAGATAAGGGTGATAAAGGCGATAAGGGAGAACAGGGTAATAAAGGAGATAAGGGTGATAAAGGCGATAAGGGAGAATATGGAAAAATTGGAAAAAGAGGTAAAAATGCTTTACCATTTCCACCAATAAAATTTATTGATAAAGAAAGTGGAGAATTATTAGGTAAATTTCCGGAAGAAAACTATCCTTCTATAGAACAACAAGCAAAAGATGGTATACAAGAAATAGTAATACAAATTCCACGTGGCAAAGAAGGTACTAAAGGAGATACGGGTAAAACAGGTCAAAGAGGAGCAAGAGGTTTAGAAGGCAATAGTAGTTTGTGTGTAGGCAAAGGTGATTCTGGAAAACAAGGTGAAAGAGGTCCTCAGGGAGCTATAGGAGGAGAAGGTCCGCAAGGACCTACTGGGCCACCTGGTCCTGCAGGTGCAGTAGCACAAACTGGGTTACCTGGAATTCCAGGTATGAAAGGCGCACCATCACCACCAGTAGCACCACCAAAAGATGGTGAAAGAGGTCCACAAGGTCCACAAGGTCCACGAGGTCCACAAGGTCCAGCCGGACCATTAGATATTAGAAGTATTCCAAGAAATAAAAGAAAAGAACATAGAAATCACCATAATGCACATGTACCATTTATTAAAATAGAAGAAAGAACAATGGGTGGTAATGGAGGAGCAAATAATGATATATGGTTTTATAGATGGGGTGATAATTGTATATTTTATGCCATATGGCATGATGGTGGTTCTAGAAAACCAGGATTATTTCATTTTAAATCTAGTCACGTGAATAGACATCATCCCGATGCGAAACAAGGAGGTCACAGATGGCGAATGCCAAATTTAATGGGTGGATCGGGACATGGATTTGCAGATTGGGCCGAAATAAGAGATGGGGGTAGTATTAAAATTTGGGTTCATAGGGTACCACCGGGAACAAAAGCATCAATTATTCAACTATGGTGGGATAACTAGATAGAATCTAATTTATTTGAAATAGTTGTTAATTTATCATTAATTATTGATAAATCTTGATTATTTTTACGCATTTTTTCTAATGAATAATATAATGCCATTCTAATATGTTTAACATCATATTTACTTTCTAATTTACTTGTATCTAAATGATTATTGCTTCTTTTAGATTTTAATATTTTATTTTGCTCGTAAATAGAAAAATTTTCCCATTTAAATTTATTGTCAACAATATCTGTATATAATTCTAAAATTTCGTTATGTGATATTACACCAGGATTTGTAAAATTATAACAACCCATTTCTTTATTAATCATCATTTTTAAACATAATGGTAGCATATCATCTAATACAGTCATTGAATTAGAAATACTACATATTTTGTCATACTTTGTTATTTTTGTAATAAAATTTCTTTCATTATTATCACTAGAAATTGGCATCCTAATTCTTAATATTAATGCATTAGTTTGTTTTATCAACATATCAGTAAATCCTTTAACAATACTATAATTTGAACCAAAAAAATTAGGTTTATCATTTTCATTAAATTTAGTAATAGAATCATCAAATATACAACCTGTTCCAATATAAGTAAAATGAATATTATTTTTATCAGAAAATAAAGCTAATGATAATGGTACATATAAATTGTCATTAATATTTTCTTTTAATGTAGAAGGATCTTCTAAATAATCTATAGTATTATATTTTATATTATTAATAAAACCATGTGTTCTACCACTACAACAATATAAATGGGTTGTATTATATTCTAATATTTCTTTTAATATATTATCATCTTCTGCGCGTAAATTTGAATACTTATAATTAATATTATTATCATCTAATATATTACAAAATTTTTTACCAATCCAACCATTGTGACCAATTATAAAAACTTTCATATTATTTAGTATAATAAAATTTATTTTTAAATATAATTATAAAATAGAAGAAATATATATATGAAAAAATATTATTTAGATAAAGATATTGATATAAAAGGAGATTTAAGTGTAACGGGTACGATAATTACTGTTAAATCTGAAGAAACTTTTAATAATTATAATGATCTTAATAAATTAAGTGATTTAATATATTTGGATAATAATAACTTAGATATTATAATAGAAGGCGATTTAATTATACCAGAATGTAAAAATTTTGAATTAAATATTATTGGAAGTTGTACTGTATGTAATACAAAGACTTTAGAGTGATATATTACATTCAGAATATATATCATTATTTATAATAGATATCATATCAAAACTTTGAATATAAATTATATATGCTTCTAAATTATAATAATTATGAGAAAAATCAGTATAAAATGTTTCAAACATTTTTAAGATTAATAATTAAATATAAAATCAATTTTTTTATTTTAATTCTATTTATAAAAATAAAATTATTATAACTAAAGCAAATCAGATTCTTTCATTACTTTAATTAATCTAGTTAAACCAATGCCGCCGCCTGAACGTTCAAAGAAATTAAAACTTAAAAATTCATCAAGTTCTCTTTCAACTCTTTCTTTTGTAAAATTACTAAATAAAATATTCGCATATGCACCATCACTTATATTATAGAATTGTTTTCTCATTTCTTCTGGATCTGTAGATCGCTGAGCACTACCAATTGTTTCAATACCATTAATAATTACATCAATTTTTTTAGCATGACCTCCATCTACACTACTATTTTCTGCTTGTTTCATATTCCAAAATGGTGAACTAAAATTAGGGAAATGCTTTAAGAAGAAAACGGGACCATGATCTTGTCTAAGTTTTTCTTCATGTTCATGTTCAAGTTCTTTTGTTCCATATTTTTCAGCAACATCAACATAATCTCCTTCTGGATAAGTTCCAGAAGGATAAAACTTATTAAAACCCAAATGATCTAACAATTCTTCTTCCATTTTTTTCATTTCCTCCATACTACCTTTCATTTCGAATTCAAACATAGGGAATATTTTATCATGTCTACCTGGAACAGGATTTGGTTCATTTCTATAACTTGTACTTACACAGAAAAATCCTTTTGCTTCAGGTTTACTTAGTAATTCATATTCTAACCACATTTGTCCGGTTTGTGGTAAAGGCCAAACTTGACCTGCATAACTATATGTAGAAATAGTTTTGGGATCTTCACATGCAGCTAATATACTTAATCTACTTTGTGTATGAACTTCTTCAAATCCTTTTTTTTGAAAAAAGTCTCTTAATTTTTGAACAACACTATTAAATTCTGTTGTATTAATCATCCCAATTTTACATCCACTCATTTTCTTTTTCTAAACATTTATTAAATTTAATTCTTTAAATAAATTTTAAAAAAATGATATATAATTTTTTTATATATAGTATAATTTTATAATAGATATGAAAGATGATGTATCATCAATATTTTATTTTAATAATATAAATGCAATAGATATATTAAAAAATGAATATGAAATATTAAATAATTTAAATTGGGAAACAAAGTTAATTGTTTTAAAAAATCAAATTTATAAATTAGATTATTTATATTATAATAATCATCATTATTTAAAATCTAATAATTATTATTCGACTAACCAATTTGATAAATTATTTAATATAACTTATTTTAATTGGTATTTTAATGGTAAAATAATTAAATTACTAGAATATAATTAATTATTTTTTATATTATTTATAATCTTTTCTAAATTTTTTTCAAAATCATTTTTATTTACATATATAGGTTTCCACCCTATATTTATTAATTTAGTATTATCAATATTATATCTATAGTCATTAAAAGGTCTATCTTTTACTCTTATAATTTTATGATTTTTTTTATTCATTTTACAACATATTATATTTGCTAAATCATATATATATATAGGATTATTAATACCAATATTATATATTTCACTATCAACTCCATTTATTATTATAATTTCTAATGCACTTATTACATCATCTATATAAATAAAATCTCTTTTTTTATTTTGCGTACCATGTATTTCTATAGATTTATTATCTATTATATTAGATATAAATTTAGGTATTACTTTTTCATTATGTTGATTTATTCCATATACATTATTGCATCTTGTTATAATTATTGGTAAATTGTAAGAATATTTATATGTATTGATAATTAATTCAGCACATGCCTTAGTCGCGGCATATGGATTAGTTGGATTAAAATTAGAATTTTCTTTAAATATAATATTATCATTATTAGATTGACCGTAAATTTCATCTGTAGAGAAATGTATTAATTTTATTTTTTTATTATAATTAAATATAGATTCTATTAATATTTGTGTTGCAATTATATTATTATCAATGTGATTTTTAAAATAATTGTATGAATTATCGACATGTGTTTCGGCTGCTAAATGTATAATATAATTTATATTATATTTATTATATGTTTCTGTAAAATTATGATTTAATATATCATCAACTATTAAAAAAACATTATCATTCTTAAGAATATCATTAACATATTTTTTATTACCAGCATATGTTAGTTTATCTAATATAATTAATTTATTTACTTTCGTATATATATAATTACAAAAATGTGATCCAATAAATCCGCAACCACCTGTAACTAATAAATTTATATATTTTAATTCCATTTATATATTAATCATCTTATAAATTTTTAAATAAAAAAAATGATATTTAAAATATATAAATCAATAAATATTATATATATAAAATAGAGATAACAAAATTATGGAATTTTCTAAGGACTCAGAAATTATAAATATTTTAAATAGTTCAATTACATTACTTAATAATAATAATGAATTTAATATTATTATTAATAATTTTAATAATTTAAATTGGAGTGAATTAGAATTTAATAATTTTACTAGTTCTATTTCTAATAATAAAGAAATAGAAGAAATTATTGAAGATGAAGCATTAGAAATTTTAGATGATAATGATAATGGAATAATGATTTATAATATGTCAAATATTATTAAATATTGTAATAATGAATCATTAAAAGATATAAGTAATTATAAATTAATTAATAAAAAAAACATTTTATCAAATAAAGTAGACAATTTATTTGATTATAGTATTAATTTCGATATTATTGAAACGAATCAATTATCATCTTTACCAGAGAATTGGGATATTTTAAAAAAAAAATATATTATATATAAAAAAATTAAATATTTTGATACTAAAAATGATATAGAATATGTTGTTACATTGATAAAAAAAAATAAGGACAATGATACTTTTGATAATTTTAAAAATTCAAATATCATTAAAGAATTACAACATTATCAATTTAATATTTCTATAAAAAAAAGCATTGATATATCTAATATATTAGAATCTATTATAAAAATTTTACAATGTATCACATTATATCCAAATATTATGTTTAAAGAAGATCAAAAGAGAGTATTATCAGAATATTATGATTTAATTAAAAGTGATATTAAAATTAGTAGTTATAATAAAAAGGATTTTATTCCTCTGCTTACTCCAAAACCTATTACACTTGAAAAAATAAATCTTATAGATCCAAAAGAATTTGGCGCTGTTAGTATTTTAGAAGGATATACAGTAACTGAAAAAGCAGATGGCGAAAGATTATTATTATATATAAATAATGAAGGTAAAATATATACTATAAATAATACATATAATTTATTTGATACAGGATTAATAGCACAATCTAATTTATATAATAGTTTAATTGATGGCGAATATGTAACGTGTAATAAACGAATTGATAATTCTTCAAAAAACATATTTGCAGCATTTGATATGTTTTATATTAAAGGTAAAAATATAACATCTTTACCTTTAATTGCAGATAAAGACAATAATTCTAGATATAATTATCTTAAATTTGCTAAAAATTATATTGATTCTAGCAAATCAAATATTGATTTTACTGTTAAAAATTTTTATTATAATGATGATAAAAAAAATATTCTAAATTATTGTAATGATATTTTAACTAATTATAAATCTTATCCATATGAAATAGATGGTTTAATTTTTACACCATCTAAATTACCACTTTATTCTTATTATAGTAATAAACCTGTTCAAATAACAGATAATGTAAGATGGGACCGTTTATTTAAATGGAAACCACCAGAACAAAATACAATAGATTTTCTTATTAAATTTGGTAAAATTATTACAGAGAACGGTCAAAAATATAGAGAATTAAAACTTTATGTAGGTTATAATTCTAGTCAATGGGAAGATATTGGTCCCAATAAAGGATTAAAATTAAGATATGATCATAAATATGCAAAAGAACATAGATATGCATATACTTCTTATAAACCAGTTTTATTTAAACCAAATGTATATTATACATATGGTGTTGAAATAGCTTATGTTAAAATTAATTCAAAAGGCGAAATTAGAACAGATGATAATAAAATAATAGAAGATAATTCAATTATTGAATTTAGTTATGAAGTAAATGATAATATTTCAATTCATCATAGATGGAATCCATTGCGTATTAGAGATGATAAAACAAGATTATATAAAAAAGGAGAAATTAGTAAAACAATGAATGATTTAAATATTGCTATAAATATTTGGAGATCAATTCATAATAGTGTTACAAATTCTATGATTATGGGAAAAGAAGATATAAATATTAATAATACATATAATAATAATTCTATAGATAAAATATTAGATTCAGACGATGTTTATTATAGTAGAAATATTCCAAGAGAATCCTTATTATCAATACATATGTTAAATTTTCATAATCAATGTATAAAAAAAAAATTATATGAATTTAGTTCAAATCGTTCATCTTTATTAGAACTTTGTGGAGGCGAAGGCGGTGATATGAATAGATGGTTAGAATATCGTTATTCATTTATACTATCAATCGATCTAGTTAAACAAAATATTTATAATCCAAGAAGTGGTGGGTATTCGCGTTTAATTAAAAAGAAAAATCAGAGTAGAAAAATGCAAGATAAAGTATTTTTCCCTGATATAGTATTTGCGGTAGGCGATTGTTCTGTACCTATTAATACTGGCGAATGTGCTAAAATAGTTGGCGATGAAGAAAGTGAAAATATACTTAAAATAGTAATGAATAGAAATAGAAATAATCAACATCATTTAAGACATATTGCGGGTAAAGGTTCAGATAGATTTGCTGTGTGTAGTTGTCAATTCGCAATACATTATTTCTTTGAAACCGAAGAAAAACTTAATGGATTTTTAAGTAATGTTACAAATAATCTTAAAAAAGATGGTATATTTTTCGCAACATTTATGGATGGTAATTCTGTTATTAGCGAATTAGAAAAAAATGATGGAAATGTTATTAAAGGAGTAAAAGATTTAAATAATAATGATACAGCAACAACATGGGCAATAGTTAAAAATTTTGATTTAAGTATTGATAATAAATATGGTAGACAAATAGGTGTTTATATAGAAAATACACAAAAAATTATACCAGAATATTTAGTAGATTTAGATATATTAATTGATAAAGCAAAACAATATAATCTTGAATTTATAGAATCAAATACATTTGAAAAAGACTTTAATATAATTAAAGATAATATTAGCGACACTAGTAATTTATCTAGAATTGAAAAAGACATTATTGAATTAGATAAAGATGAAATTCAAAAGAAATTTTCATTTCTAAATCGTTATATTATATTTAAAAAAAAATAATTAATATATTATTAATATAAATCTTTTTTTTAATATATTTTAAATTGAGTTATTAATCAATTATATATAAAAAAAATAATTCAAATATATATATATATAAATAATGGGAAATAATCAAATTAAACAACAATATATAAATGATATAAATGATGGAATTGAATATGATCCCTATAAATTATTTGATTTACCAAGAGAATTTAATTGGGATCAATTAAAAAATTCATATAAAAAAATAGCAATTAAAACACATCCTGATAAAGGGGGTGATAAAGTACTATTTGATTATGTTACAAAAAAATTTTATGAATTAGCAGATGATTATAAAATGAGAACTGATAATAAAAATTACAATCAATTAAAAAACGAATATAATAATTATCAAGAAAAAAATACAAATACTACTAATTATAATGATAAATTTGAAGACGGTTTAAGTTTTAATGAAAGATTAAATAAACATTTCGATAGTGTTAAGATTTATGATGAAGATACAGATTTTGGATATGGTAATACAATGGAAAAATCAACTAGTATAAGAGATGATATTAAAGTAAATAATATATTTAATACTACTAAAATAAATAATAAATCATTTAATGAAGTTTTTGATAAATCAGTTAAAAATACAAGTAAGGAATTAACAAAATATAATGATCCTGTTCCAATGGTTTTAGCAAAAAATTTAGCATTTTCTGAAATTGGAGCTGGTAAAAATGATGATTATAGTAGTAGTGTTGAAAAAACTAAAAATTTAGCATATACAGATTACATGAAAGCACATACAACAAATCGTTTAATTGATACAAACGATTTAAATAATGTTAAACAATTTAAAAATGTTAAAGAATATAAAAAATATAGTGATACAAAAATTAAAAAAGGTCTAACTGATAAAGAGTTAAAACAATTAGAAAAAAAACAAAAATTAGAAGAAGAACATGAACTAAATAGATTGGATAGAATTAAAAAACGAAATGAAGAGATTTCTATAGCTTATGAAAAAGCAAATAAATTATTATTAAAAAAATAGTACATTTCTTAAAATATTTTAAAATTTAAAAATATTATTTTTTTATTAAATATAATATAAGAAATGTACTTTTTTTTTATTCTATAAATTAATAAAAAATGAAAATTATTTATAATATAATATAATATACCATTTTAATGGAATGCACTAAATGTAATAAAAAATTAGAATTAAATTGTTTTTCTTATAAAGATTTAAATAAAAAAATATTTTACTTACACTGTGATAAATGTAGACAAAAAATTACAATGCAATCAAATAAAAAAGATATTGAAAAAAAAAATTATAATAATGTTAAAGATACTAAAATAATTCAGTGTTTATGTGGGAAAAAATACATAGCATTTAGAGAGTATCATATTATTAGACATGAAAATACAAAATATCATATAAAAAATATTAATAATAATTAAATGCAATTAAATTCAGAAATCGAATTATATATGAATAAAATGGAAACTATATTAAATATTGATATTATTAAAAAAATATTAACTATAATAAATTTGGATATAATTAAAAAACAAAAAAAATTAAAATATCAATTAAATACTGAGATCACTGTTTATAAAGATATTTTTTATAAGGATAAAAAATATCTTATATACAAAAATAAATCAAATAATATTGCTATTAAAAATAGATTTAAAAATATGAATAATATTAATTTTAAATTAATTAAGGTTGATAATAATATTCAAAATATTGATAACATTAATATAAATAATATAATATTAAATAATAGTAGTAATATTATATTTGAAAAAAATTTAAATATAAATGAAATAGAAACTATAACTGATGATAATATAATATTAGAAAATGCTTCTAATATTAATAATATTTCTATATTTGTTAAATATATTTAGTTATTACTTTTTGATAATATATTTTGAAGATTTATTTCAAATAATTTTGTATCATTATTTTTATTATTCCATCTTTTTATTCTATTTTTTAATTTATTATTATTATTAATATGTTCTTGTAAAATATGTATTTCATTTAATATATTAGATATATTGAAATAATTAATATAATTCTTTAATTTATATACGGTTATGCTTTCTTCATAATTATTAATTATCTCTTTTAAATTATTAATAATATTTAATACATTTATACTATAATTATTTATATTTTCTTTAATATATATATACTCATAATTATTTATTTTTGTATTAATATTATCAATTTTATTTTCAATATCTAAAATATATTCTTTAAATTCATTATAAATATACATGAAAAAATTTAATAATTGTTTTTTTTCATTATAAATATTCCAATTATGATCATTTAAATTATCAATTATTTTTAATTCATTATTTTCAATATTTAAATTATTATTCATAATTGTATATATATATATATATAAATTTATATATTTTTATTATTTACCACAATAATTTTGCATATAAATATAATATAACCAATAAAAGGGTCCTAGTAAAAGTGCAATTAATACGCCTATTACATTTTCAATTTTCGTTTTATTATATCTAAAACAATATATTGACATTAACCATCCTAATAAACCTGTTATAAACCATAATAATGTAAAAACAAATACAAAATATCCTATTATTTTTAATTTATTTTCACTTTTATTAGATTTATTATCATCTTTATCAATTTTACTCCAAGCAATAGTTGTTTTATTATTAATAGTGTTATTAACAGCAGTTTCGATTTCATCATTTTCAGTTTCATTTTCTATAATAATATTATCATTAACAACATTTTCTAAATTTTGAACATCTAATTCTGAATTCATATTAATTTAAGTATTTCTATATTATAAATATAATATTATTTTATTAAGGTGACCAATCATTATCTATAAATTGATTAGTTAAATATGAAACTATAAAAGAATCTAAACAATTATCACTAACATCATTATTTTTAGTAAAACAAAACTTATTTCCTAAAATATAATTATAATCTGGATTTAAATCTGTTGGCCCAGGATCTCCTTTTTCTCCCTTTATTCCATCAATCCCCCTTTCACCTTTTTTTCCTTTTGGACCTTTCAAACCAGGATCACCTTTTTCACCTTTTTCACCTGGATAACATTGTCCGTCAATACCTTTATCACCAGTTTCACCTTTTAATTTATCTAGATTAACTTCTATTTTTGGTAATGTAATAGCTTTAGAATTTGCAGGAGGTTTATATTGAGCAATTATATTTCCTTCTGATATAAAATCAATTTGAATCATATATGCTTTATCACCTTTATCACCTCTTGGTAAATATACATTTATATTTTCTTTATTATTTTTATCAATACTTTGATATTTACCTAATTCTTCCAATGATTCTTTATCCTTAAATATTATAGTAGGTATTTCTTTTGCATTTTCTCCATCTAATCCAGATCTACCTCTTTCTCCAATAATTCCTTTCAAACCAGTGTATCCTATTTTCCCTTCTTTTCCATCAATGCCTCTATCACCTTTAACAGATAATATACATTGTTGAAAACCATCTTCCTTTTTTTTTTTACAGTTATTATTTTCAAATTTTTCAATAATATTTTGCCATTTACCACATTCGCCAATACAACCACTACAATCAAAATTACTTCCACCACCGCCTATATTTTTTTTCCATAAATTACAAAAATTATCCTCTTTTTGTTTATCATAACAAATTATATCACAATTATTTTTTATATTTTTTTCATAATCTAATTCTTTTTTTATTATTTTCGCTTTATTAATAATTTTAATAGCATCTTCAATATTTATACATCTTCTTGATTTTCCATTTTTATGAATATATGTATTGCAACATAAATTTTTACCATTTGGAACACAATTATCACTATTATCACCCATGCCTTTCATACATTTTTGTGTATCTGTTAATTTTTCATTTGATAAAGATATTGGTAATACATTAGTATTATTTTGATATGTTATACACATGTTTGTTGTTGTTATATTATCAAATACTGGATTTGGTTCAGTATAACCAGTATTACCACGTAAACCTTTATGACCCTTATCCCCTTTTAAACCTTTATCACCTTTTACACCCTGTTCTCCTTGTTCACCATCCGGACCGATCTGTTGAAAAAAACAATTAGATTTTTTACCCATCGGACCTTTATCTCCCTTTTTTATAAATACATTTAGTGGGTTTAATTTTAAATTTTCCAAGTTATGTGATTTTATTATACTATTTGAATCTTTATCCATAAAATTTATTGGTATCATATCAGCAATATCACCTTTATTTCCTCTTAAAATTTTTACTTTTGTTATAGTATTATTTTTTATATTATTATCAAAGTTTTTAGACTCATATAAAATCTTATCAGATTTATGATCATAAAATTTTATAGTACCTATTTTTGTATAATTTTTACCACTTTTCCCTATATAACCTGTTTTTCCTTTATCTCCTTTTTCTCCACGGTTTCCATCTCTTCCTATACGACCTTTGATACCATCGTCTCCTGATATATTATAAATACATTCTTCTAAATTTAATTTTCTTCTAGCATTACAAACTTCTTTAATTTTATTAACATATTTTTCTTTAATTTTAGAATAATATATTAATACAATTATTATTAAAATTAATATGAAATATATAATTAAATTATATTTTTTCATTACCTAATAAATAAAAATATATAAAGATTTAACGATTTATTAATAAAAAAGAGAAATAAATATAAATTAATAAAATGTCAACATTTCAAAAAAAACTACAAAATGATAGAAGTAACGAAAAAACATCTAATGCAGGATTAAAATGGGAACCAGAAGATGATAAATATCTTCTTGATAATGCCAAACAGGGTGTTGATATTAAAGAAATCGCTCTTGCTCTAAAAAGAACTGAAGGTAGTATTAAGACTAGAATTATTATTAATATTCTTGGTTTGATGACAAATGATAGAAGTAATTTACAAAATCTATGTAATGAATATGGTGTGACTCTTGATGATATTTCTATGTACGAAACAAAAAAGTTACAACGTGAAGAAAAAAGAAATACTCGCAATACTTATCATTATGATAAAAAGAATAGTTTCCCATCCAATGATACTGCTGAAATTTTGGAAGGACTATCTCATCTAAATAAAAAAATGGATAATCTTTTTGAAAAATTAAATGATATTTCTAAAAAAGTAAATAAGTAAGTTTCATTTAAAATATTATTTTTTATTAATTTAAAAAAACATTAAGTTACAGTTTATTAATTAAAAAAAAAAAATCAATAATTTACAAATAAGTGCTTATATTTAGGACTTATTTTTATTTTATATTTTGCATAATTATCATCATCTTTAATATTTTTTGATTTACATTCATCTAAATTATCACATTCGCATGTTTTATAATTAAATCCATTAGTTCGATTGTAAATCCAATTAAAATCTGCTATATTTTTATTGGATTTACTAAAAATTAATTTACATAATGTCATTGTTTTATTGGTTGCATTTATTTTAATATACATTTTTTAATTCATTTAAAGGCTTCTATTAATATATAAATATTTATTTTTATATCTTATTTATTATATATGAAAAATAAATTTATTATTCTTTTATTATTTTCTATTTTAAATATAATTCATTCTTTTAATTTTAATCATCTTTTTTATAATAAAATAAATATTAATAATAATAAAAAAATTAAAGATATTAAAACTTTACCACTTGATAAATTACCTAATTATAATACATATATTAACGATTATTGGTATGATCCTAGAATACATAATTTCGGTAATATTGGTTTTAATGGATTATTACATGCCATTATTGCCCCTATTGCTTCAAAATTAATTGATTATTTATCATATAGTAATATTAATGTTAGAAAAAAAATTTTAAATACTATTCCTCATAATTATTCAGTTATTGATTTTTGTTGCGGTATTGGATATAGTACATATAATAATAGTATTGGTATTGATACTTCCAATGAAATGTTATCTATTGCTAAAATTATTAATAATAATAAACATTTTATTAATTCAAATGTTGAAAATTATGGTTATGTTAATTCATGTGATATTGTTACTATTATGTTTGCTACACATGAAATGCCTTCAAATGCTAGAAGAAAAGTTATTATTAATGCTTTAAAAAATGCTAGAAAAAATGTTTTAATTGTAGATATTGATCCATACAATTTTGCTACTACACTTATTAATAAACCTCAAAAAGGAGCACAATTTATATCTGGTGAACCTTATATTTTAAACTATATTTTAGAAATGAATTCTGATATTAATTATTGTCATACTACAAATTTTTTATTTTGGAAACTTGAAAAAATAAATATTATTTCTAACCATGTTGTTTTATGGAATTTTACACATAGATTTTAATTTATCTTTGTTAGAAACTATATTTAATAGTAATAATTAATTTTATTATCCATAAGTCCTATCTTGCCACTTAATTTTTCGAAAGTATGTATCATTTTGAGACCATTTCTTCCCGCTACCAGAATCACATACACCATTATCACGTATTGTTGGATTACCGGCAGGATAAAATGAATAATAATTATTACCAGACCATTTTCTTCCATGTTCTTCACAATTAAAATCATCATCATCATACTCCAACGTTCCTCCGTGAAATCTACGTTGCTTATTATGCCCCCAAGGCATCCATGGTGATTCTCCAGTGGCTCGTAGACTCATATTACCATGGTTTTTATAATAAACTACCTCATTATCCCATACTGCATAAGTGTATAAGTTTCCATTTTTCCCACGACTTTCAATCCATGCATATTTGTAATCCCCTTCCCTCGAATGCCCATTCTGGTAGTAGAAGCTCCGCCAATCATTTCCTGCACTCCACGCTTTACAAACAGCATCACTTGTATCACTACCTTCTGAACGGTATTGTCCAATTGCGCACCATCTCTTGCGCTTACAACTTGCACCTCCTGCACAAGTCCATCCCGTTCGAAAATGGTCACTTGGACATGCTGTTGATTTACATGGAGTACAACTTTCTCCAACTTTGTAATGACTTCCATCACACGAAATACATATATTACCCTCGTGCGACGTACACTCTGATCCCGTAGCTTCTCGACCACCACTACAAGAACATGAATTTTGCCTACATTCACCAGGTGAAGTACCTTCACAACCAGTTAAATGTTGACCTGTAGTACAAGAAGGACACGGAGTACAAGTTCCTTCAGAATTACCCCCGCAATTTATTCTATATTCTCCTGCAGGACAAGAAGGACAGTTAACACACTGACCAGGTGAGGTACCCCCGCAATTTATTCTATATCTTTTTTTTCCATTAAAATCAGTACAATAAGCACATGGCATACAAGATGTTGTTTCATTTATGGTGTTTTGATATGTATTTGCTTCACATGCTACGCACTTTGCTCCTACAGTTCCTGCGTTAGCAGTTAATTTATGTCCTACATAACATTGAGCGCACGTATTTTCTGTTTCAGTACTACAAGACCATGTAGCTATTCCATTCGCTTCACATTTACAAGTTTTTCGTGAACACGTCCCTTTAGAACTACCACCACAATTGTTTCTTTTATAATAAGGATTTCCTTGTGGATAGCCACCAGTGAGACATTTAAGATTACTACATGATTGACATTCATCTCTATTATGTCTATCATTATAAGTATTACCAGTACATTCTACACATTTGCCGTTAACTAATCCATATCCTGCATTACAAGTTACACATTGTTCCCTATCACTTTGACTTTTTTTTTTCGTACAAGTACGCTCAGCCGCTTTCCCATTCTCACAAGTACATTCATAACACTGATCGTCATTGCATACACCATCTTCTCCTGATGGTTTAGGTAAAGTTTTATTTCTATCTTCTGCAAAATCAATACATTCACCATTTATACATAATAAATCAGAATTAATAGTATTATTATTGCTTAAAAAATTTATATTTTCAGAATAAATATTTAAATCAGAATCGAGTGTATTTAATTGAGTAATATCATAATTACTGAAATTATCTATATTTTTAGATAAATAATGTATAAATATTATTATAACTATTATAACTATTATAAATATTATAATAACCATTATACTAATACTAGAAAAAATATAATGGATTTTTAAATTATTAACCCATTTTTATATTTTTATCCATCTATTTTTATTTAAATATTAATTATATATTAATTATTACCTTATATGAATACTCATAATAATATTATTGCAAATCAATATGATTTAATTGCAAATTCTTTTGATAATTCAAGAGTTAGAATTTGGAATACCGTTAAAGAATTTCTAAATAATTACGATACTAATGATACATTATTAGATTGTGGATGCGGTAATGGTAAAAATATGATATATGCTAATAATATTGGGTATATTTCAGAAGGTTTTGATATTTCAAATAAATTATTAAATATTTGTATCGCTAAAAATTTAAATGTTTATTATAATGATGTTTTAAATTTTAAATCTAATAAAAAATATAATAAAATTATTGCTATTGCTACTTTACATCATTTAGAAACTATTGGAGAACAAAAATTAGCTATTTTAAATTTACTAAATTCTTTATCTGATAATGGTACTCTTCTGATTTCTTTTTGGTCTAAAGAAAAAAATTTTAATAATGAAAATTATATAAAAAATAAAATAGATTATCGCGATTTTGATTCTGGTCCAAATTATGTCAAATGGAAATTATCACCTAATAATATTATTAATAGATTTTATTATATACATGATTATGATTCTATTAATAATTTAGCAGAATCATTGGGTTATAATTATATTATTACTTGGGAATTACAAAATTGGTTTATTTTATTTTATAAATAAATTTTATATATTCATACCGTTTAATTCTTTGTTTAATATTTCTATTTGCTTCTTTGAATATTTTTCAAAACAATTTTTTCTTAATTTAATTTTAAATTTTATAAATATTTCGTCCTCATATATCCAATCCCCTAACCATCTTCTATCTACCATACATGATTGTCCCCCACCACAAGGACATCGCATATTTTTTGGCATATCATCTAGAGTAATCATATTGATTATTTAACTAAATTAAATATATCATTTTTTATTATATAGATATTTAGAAGAATATGTCAAAAAAAAATTATAATTTATTTATATATTTTTTAATAATTTTAATTATTTTATTTATTTTATTTTCAATATATCTTTATTATTCAAATTTAAATTTAAAAAAATATATTACTATTGAAAAAAATAATAATATATCTATTAATAATAATTATCTTAATGAAAAAAATAAAAATAATAATATTAAATCTGAGTTAAATAAAATTAATAATAAAATTAATAATAAAAATAATTTAAAAAAAGATGAAATTAATGAAATTAAATTAAAATACTCTAATTTAGAAAATAAATTTAATAAAATTAATCACGAATTAAATATTCATAAAAATCATAATTCTGATAAAATTTGTATGTCTCTTAAACAATTAAATCAAATTAAAAATAATAATAATAATAATAATAATAATAAAAGTACTCGCGCTGATACTATTATTAGAGATTATAGAGTATTAAATGATGAATTATTTCCACCTATTAATCGTTCTGATACTAATAATCATACTGAATTAACTAACAATATTATTAATAGAAGTATGTATATTAAAACTAATAATGTAAATGATACATTTCGTCTCGTCGGTTATGTAACAAATAATTCAGAAGAAAAAGATACTGGTAATAATAATTGGAAATTATTTGCTAGACAAAAAGATAGACATTCTTCTGAATTTTATATGACTCCTACAAACAATAATAATGATGTTAAAATATCTATTACTGATGATATAATACTTGGTAATAAATTAAGAGATATGTATGCTATACCTAATATCATTAGTTTCAATTCTCCTATGTTAAATACATCTCCATATCAAGTTGTTGAAATACCAAGAAATGATTTTATATATAATCCATAAAAAAAATTAAAAATTACTTTATTTTTTTGCTTTAGTTTTTTTTGCTTTAGTTTTTTTTGCTTTCACTTTTTTTTTTCCTTTCCCACCTTCTTTATTTTCTGTTTTTTTTGGAAAATGATATTTATTTTTAGCTTCTTTCTTTTCCATTGCTTTATGAATTTTTAGTACTTCTTCTCTCTGTTGTTCGGTTAGTTTAGCTAAAAGTGCTTTTGCTCTCGGACCCTCAAACTTGCCTTCCATTTTTTTCTTTTCTATATTATTACAATATACTTTTATAGATAATTTACGTATTTAATTTTAAATTTCTCTATATTAATTAATAAATCTTTTAAAGTTATACTTTTTTCATAACCACGTGATTTACAATTTGGATTTTGTCTTTCACATTGTCTATTTGGTTTCATACCTATAAAATCCCAAAAAGAAGGACCTCTCTCACTCCCACTAGCATCTGTATCTATATATAAAATATCAGAATCTTTCAATGAGAATTCAGTCGAGAATTTATACACCCTGTTACCACTCATATCAGTATAATCATATCTTCTAGTTACAAGATAATAAAATAATTCTAAAAGTTTTATAGATAATTTACGATTTTGATAAGTTTCATCTATATGTATTGATAAATCATATGGTTCAGTAGTTCTTAAACTAAAATGTCCTAACTCTTGATTAGGATCTTCTTCATCTACCATTAATGCTGAAATTTCTCTAGGTGTTATATCTTCTCTAAATGTTAGTCCTCCGCCTTTTATTTTATTATATTTTTTACCTCGTAATGTATTTCTAGTTTTTTTTTTCGAATTATTTTGTGATGAATTAGTTTTTTTTTTTGA
>Ga0208749_1000004_pt1 | contig 58221 bp, 21 predicted proteins | sample Knorr_S15_td_DCM_FD_185601 | JGI IMG/M metagenome (GOLD analysis project Ga0208749, IMG submission 185601) | Marine microbial communities from Southern Atlantic Ocean transect - Knorr_S15_td_DCM_ad_63m_LV_B (SPAdes) (version 2) | ecosystem: Environmental > Aquatic > Marine > Oceanic | place... | reverse complement strand
CCCTGTGCAGCAGTAGCGAAGTCTCCTGTAGCAGCAACAGCAGCAGTTCCAAGACCAAGAGTGGTTCTGGCAGCAGCAGCGTCTGCATCATCAACAAGTGTTAGACCGTAAGCACTAACAGCAGAGGCATCAAGTTTTCCAGTGATACCTGCAACTACACGAGCATCAGCACGAGCGTTAGTGTAGTATAGATTGGTAGATCCTTCTGATAGATCATCAGTGTCAGCAGCAGCAATTCTTGCGTCTGCCCTAGCATCTGTGTAGTAAAGATTGCTTGATCCTTCTGCAACTGTATCAGTATCACCCTGAGTATATGTCAATACACCAGTGGTGGAGTTGTATGCTAGTTGTGTGCTGTTCTCAGAGATTGCAGCTCTTGCTCTAGCAGTTGTGTGATAGAGGTTAGAGGATCCTTCAGATAGATCGTCAGTATCAGCAGCAGCAATTCTTGCGTCTGCAAGAGTATTCACTCCAGCATCAGTTCTCTGAGTGAAGGAGATAACACCAGTACTACTGTTGTATGCTAGGTCTCCACTAACAGAGATGTGTCCTCTAGTACGAGCAGCAGTAGTAAAGAGATTTGTTGATCCCTCAGTTACATTATCTGTATCAATGTCTGCCTGTGTAACAGATAGAGTACCACCACTGTGTGTGATACCAGTTCCATAAGTGAAGTGTGTCCTCGTGCGTGCAGCAGTAGTAAAGAGATTTGTTGATCCCTCAGTTATGTTGTCAGAGTTAACATCTGCCTGAGTAACAGATAGTGTGTATGTATTAGCACCATCGTCATAGACCTTAGTAACACCAGTACCAGCAACGATAACAGCATTTAATCTGTCATCAACTCTCTCATCTGTATAGTACTTGTTGGTTGATCCTTCTGCTACATCATCTGTATCATGGTTGGATAGAGATGCGATAGTTGTTGGGATTGTGTATGAGATAACACCAGTAGAAGCATTGTATGCTAAATCTCCACTTACACTGATGTGTCCACGAGTCCTAGCAGCAGTTGTAAAGAGATTAGTAGATCCTTCAGTTACGTTGTCAGTACTGATGTCTGACTGAGTAACAGTGAGTTCACCACCACCAGACAACGCAATACCTGTTCCGTAGGTAAAGTGTGTCCTTGATCGAGCAGCAGTGGTGAACAGGTTGGTCGATCCTTCAGTAACGTTGTCTGTATTAATATCTGCTTGAGTAGTGCTTAACGTTAAGATGTTACCTGCATCATCGTAGGTAGCAGTAATACCTGTACCACCAGTAATTAGAGCATCAACTCTGTCATCTACACGCTCGTTAGTAAAGTATAAATTAGTTGATCCTTCTGATAGTGCATCAGTATCATGGTTAGCAATACTACCAACCTCTGACTGGTTATATGTGATGTTACCAGTAATGGTTAAGTTACCCTGTACCTCAAAGTCAGTAGTTGACTTAAAGTTATTAACTGTTAAGGTGTTTGTACTTGGGTTGTATGTAAGGTTACTTGAGTCAGTTCTGATTTCAGTGTTTCCAGTAGTTGCAGAAACGAAAGTAGGATAGTAAGTAAGGTTAGAAGAACCAGTCTCAGTAATATTAACTAGACTTGCAGTGTCTGCATTACCTGTCAACGCACCAGTTACGTTACCCGTAATCTGTCCCGTTACACCGAGTGTGCCACCGATGGTAGAGTTACTCGTTACATCAAGAGTATTTGTTGTTGTTAATCCTGCGAATGTTGCAGCACCAGAAGTAGAGTTAAGAGTAATCTTATCTGTACCAGATCCATTCTGAAGTTTTAATGTCTTAGTAGATCCTCTTAGTACAATATTATCTTTAAAGAGTGATGTACTGTTCTGTGTGATAGTTCCACTGAAGGTTGAGTTACCATCTACATTCAGAGTAGTATCAAAGTCAACTGCACCTGTTACAGTAAGGTTGTCAGTGATATTTGTGGCACCGTTGACATCCAATGTACCGTCAACAGCAGTGTTACCAGTAGCACCTGCAACTGTAAATTTGTCGGTGTTGATGATTAAAGAACCATCCATTGTGACACCTGCAGAAGTTGTCAAACTTGTAGCAGAGATCGTTGTTAATGTTGTCAGTCCAGTAACATTTAATGTTCCACCAAAAGCACCATTACCAGTAGCACCGTTTAGGGTGATCGTAGTACCTGCGTTAGGACCAATGAATAGATCAGAACCGATGTATACATCTTCATCAACAGTTGCACCACCAGCAGTAACCATCAAAGCAGCATTGCCAGATAGAGATGTTGGGTTGGTGTTATTTGTAAGAGATGTAAGTCCTGTGACTCCTAATGTGTTGGTAACATTTGTTGCTCCATTTACATCAAGAGTTCCTTGTACATCTGTGTTACCTGTTGCTGAAGCAACTGTAAATTTATCTGTGCCATTATCTAACTGAATCTTAAAGTTCTTATTGTCAGCATTCAGTATAAGATTGTCTTGGAATGTTGCAACACCATCAACGTTTAAAGTTGTATCTAAGTCAACTGCACCAGTTACATTAAACTGATCGTCAATAGTTGTTGCACCCTCTACATTAAGAGTACCCTGTATATCTGTGTTACCATTATCAGTATCAACACTGAAGATTGTAGCAGCAGATCCAGTCTGTACAGAGAATAATTTATTATCTGCCTTGACTGTAAGAGCATCAGTAATAACAGTTAACGCATCAACATCTAATGTTCCATTGATAGTTAAGTTATCATCGACTATGGTCTCACCAGTATTAGAATCTAAGGTAAGAGCACCAGAGGATGTATCAATCTCAGATGAAGCAGCAACACCAATTCTGATGTTGTCAGCAGTAATATCTGTAGAAGTAATTGCCTGATTAAATGTTACTGTACCTGTAAATGAATGAGCATCACTAGAGTTATCACCGATAGTAGCATTTCCATCTACCTGTAGAGTTCCATCTATCTCAGCGTTATCTGTAATATGAACCTTACCACCATCAGAATCTAATATTAGATTTCCAGAAGTAGTGCTGATTTCATTAGCAGCATCAACACCGATCTTAATATCATCAGCAGTGATGTCTGTAGATGTGATTGCTTGGTTAAACTGAACTGTACCAGTAACAGAGTGTGAATCTCCTGAAGCATTACCAATAGTTGTGTTACCATCAACTATTAATGTCCCATCAATCTTGGTATTTCCATCAACATTTAAGTTATTGTCTACATCGAGGTCATCAGTTACATTAACTGTACCACCGTCAGAATCAAGGATTAAATTACCAGAGGTAGTACTAATCTCAGTAGCAGCATCAACACCGATCTTAATATTATCAGCAGTGATATCTGTAGAAGTTATTGCTTGGTTAAAGGTAACTGTACCTGTAACGCTATGCTGATCTCCCGATGCATTACCAATAGTGGTGTTACCATCAACAGTAAGAGTACCATCGATCTGAGTATTACCACTCGAAGCGAAGACTTTAAACTTAGGTGACGAATTATTTCTAACTGCAAAGTCTGCATCAATAACAGTTAAACCATCAATACTAACATTACCATCAATAACAGCATTACCTGTTACGTCTAGATTCTCTCCGACGAATAGACTTAATCCAATACCTGCACCACCACCAACGATTAAAGCACCTGAAGATGAGTTTGTGGCATTAGTCGTGTTAAAGAGTTTTATACTACCTGCATCAATACCAGATCTTGTTCCTGAAAATACTTCGGAAGAGTTTGTTGCATCATCATATAATGCAAATCTACCTGCATCATTGTCCCATCCAAACCAACCTACCTTAGCAGAACCACTATAATATCTGAACTCCACACCACGATCCTTACCATCATCAGAACCAGGAGCAGTGTCACCACCCAAGGTAATGATAGGATCATCTAAAGTAACTACAGTAGAATTAACTGTGGTTGTAGTTCCATGAACTGTGAGGTTACCATCAACAATAGCGTTACCAGTAACTTGGAGGTTATTAGTACCTGCGATTGTTACATCTGCATTAAATGTTGACTCAGAGTTGACAGTTAGTGTATCTGTGTTAGCATCACCTATAGTGGTGTTCCCATCAACTGTTAGGTCACGGTTCAGTAGAGTGTCTCCATGTACTGTGAGGAGACCAACTAAGGCAGTACCTAGACCTGCTCTACCAATGACAGTGTTACCATTGTCAGAGTCGATAGAGAATTGAGTCTGGGATGCTGCGTTATTGACATTAAAGACTTCATTATCAGACTCTATAATTACTGAGTCATAAACCTTAGTCTCTCCATCTATAGTTACAGTTGTATTAAAGTCTGCATGACCATCCACATTTAATGTGGTGTCAAAGTCAACTGTACCATTTACAGTAATATTATCTGTGAATGTCGTAACTGAGTTAACAGTAAATACATCCGTGTTAGCATTACCAATAGTAGTGTTATTACCATTAGCATTAAAATTATTTTCGAATATAACTGCAGAACCTACATCTAAGGTTCCTCTTATATCTGTATTACCATTTGTTGATAAGACTGTAAATTTATCTGCAGAACCATTAGTAATCTTAAAGTTCTTTCCAGTGGTATCAAGAGTGATATCATCATGGAATACTGCATCTAAATCAACATCCAACTCATCATTAAGAGTTGTCTTACCATCAACATCTAATGTATTGTTTAGAGTTGTTCCACCATCTACATCAAGAGTACCATCTGTGTGGGTGTTTCCATTGTCAGTATCTACATCAAATACACTGACACCAGCATCAGTTTGTATATCAAATTTCTTGTTGTCTGCTCTGATAATGAGGTTGTCAGTGATCTCAGTTTCTAACTGAATATCAACTGTACCTTGTATAACCGTATTACCATTATCATAATCAACAGTAAACTTATCTACTCCTGCGTTAGTCTGTATATTAAATGACTTATTATCTGCTCTAAAGATTACATTATTATTAACTTCTGACTGTCCTGCAATAGTAACAGTACCACCTATATGTGCGTTCTCAGAGAGTCCTAATCCCCCCGTGACCACCAACGTGCCCGTCGTGGTTGAGGTGGATCCTGTGTTGGTTGTGAGCCTGAGGTTACCAGCAATGAGAGCAGCGTCAGTACCAGAGAAAACTTCGCTAGTGTTAGTGGCGTTGTAGAGGAAGCGATACCCGCCAGTGCTAGACCATATGTTAGAGTCTGCGTAATTTTCGTCCCACCCGAAGAACCCGAGCCTTGCTTGTGAATCATAATATCTGAATTCTATACCACGGTCTTTGTTATCATCTGAACCTGGAGCAGTATCACCACCCAGTGTAAATATAGGATCATCAATGGTAACAACAGTAGAATTTACCGTGGTCGTTGTACCATCTACCTGTAAGTCTCCACGAATCTGAACCTTACCTGTTACAGCGTCATCATCGTTAGGATCCAAGATCATGGTAGCAGCAGTGCTACTTAAAGTATCATCTTGGAATTGGAATCCTTCTACATTAACTCTATTACTTACATTACTAGCAGATATTGTAATATCATTTTCAGCAGTAATAGTAATGTTAGCATCTCCACCACCTGCGTTAGTGGAAAGAATACTTAAGTTTCTAGCAGAAGCATTGTTCTGTGTTAATTGGAATGTTAAGTTACCATCACCTGTTTTGTCAAGTGTTTGTGCAACTGTACCATCTAATGTAATATCTGGGTCACTATAATATGACCTTACATTGATATCAATCTCTCCAGCACCACCGTCACCAGTATTATTAGCACCGAATAAAAGATTCCCTGAAGTATCGTTAACTTTAACATAGTTTAAATAATTAAAACCTCTATATCCTGTAGTAGCAGTAAGTTCTTGATCTAGATCAAAATTCTCTAATGTGTTTCCATCAGCAAACCCTATACGAGAGTTCTGTAACTGATTGTTATCAACACCTGCTTCAGCAATGGTTACAAAACCACCTTCATAGTTACTACCTGCATCCCACGCAGTGACATCAAAGTCTTCTTGGTTAAAGGATGCTAGACCCTTCTGTGGACTTAGAGCAGATCCGAGATATCTCCAAGATCCTGTATCACTGGTGTCCGTGTGTGTAGGCTCACCGCCCCCAGAGTTAATAGGAAGGATAGCCTGATACAGCTTATCAGCCGCATTCTTAACCTTGTCGTTTCGTACATAATTTGATCCATTGTTAAATGCTGCTATCTCACTACCTTGTGTTGCAGTGGCAATAGCAGATGTATTGGCAGCCGTTAAACGACCATATCTATCAACAGTAAAGTTAGTTGTGTTAACTGTCTCATCACCTGAAGTTACTGACACCAATGGTGTGTCTAAGTTACCAACAGGGTTGTAAGAACCAACAACAACAGGAGTATCAGCAAGGTCTAATAATGGGTTACCACTAACTCCATTACCATTAGATACTAAAAGTCTACCTGCAGATACAGCGATCTGTCTGTTTGCTAAGGTACCAGCTCCAGTACGGGAGATGAGACCAAAACCTGTCATGTCTGCAAATGCTTGTAGCTCTGCATCAGCAGGCTGAGCATCAGCAATACCATAAGCAGCAAGAGTCGTGGGGTTGTCACCAGTAGTAACACGACCACGAGAGTCAATAGTCAGACGAGTATATTGTGCAGTGGCAGATAGATTATTAGGATCGTAGTGTGGGAGACCTGGTTGGTAGTTTAGTTCAGCAGTGATATTAATGTTCGCAGATCCATCAAAGGATGCAGAACCTGACATGTCACCTGTTAGGGTGAATGATCTAGCGTTAGCAAGTCTTGTAGCAGTAGCAGCGTTACCGATAATTGACGCAGTAATGGCACCTGCCTCAAAGTTACCGTCAGCATCACGCTTAACAAGTGTATTTGCAGTGTTAGATTCTGTTTCTAGTGGACGTTCATACTTAAGGGAGTTCCATGGTGTTACACCATCTCCTATTTTCAGTCGAGAGGTATCTAATTCGATTCCTAACTCACCCTGAGCAAGTATTGGGTTAACGTTTGCCCACTGCTGAGCTCCGTCACGTCTTAATTGTATTCTATTTGCCATTTATTTAAACGCTAGACAATGCACTGCGGTCTCTTGTTTATTTATGCACAAAAAAGAGACCCAGAAGGGTCTCTAGGTTTTATTCAGTTGGTGTCTCTGTCTCTGCAGGAGGTTCTGCAGGAGGTGGGTTAAGATATTCTAGAGTCTCTATAGCACCCAAGAGTTTTAGTGCTGTAGATTCATTCTCTCTAATCTTTGCTTGGAGTTGTTGTGTATCTCCTTGGATCTTTGAGTAACGATCCTTAAATTCTTGCAGAAGTACTGCAGGGTCTTTGTTTTCTGTCACATCAGCTGGCATCAGTTTTCTCCTTAACAAGTTGCAATAGTAGGCTTTTAATGTCCGTTACATCAGATTTTAGTGCATTTACCTCATTTTGTAAAGAGGTAAAGTCCTTCTTCTTACGTTGCCTTTCATTATAAGACTGCATATATTTAGAATACTCATCACCATCGGTCATTACGATAGCATTAGAATCTGTATCTCTATACAATCCTTTGTTTTCATCTCCCTCTACAGGGATAAATTTCTTTCCAGTAAAATTATAATCCATTATGAAGCAAATGCTATAGCCCTCATGTCTTTTACTAGAGGTACCTTCGCTTGGTTAGTACCTGTCATAACAATCTTAATCTGGAATGCTTGGAACTCCTCACCATTAACGGTGTATTCGAAGTCTTCCCATTCTTCCTCACCGATGTTGGTAGCACCAATCTCAGGGAGTGGGATGGAAACCCAACCAATCTCATCCATTACTTTATCAGAACCAGGTTTCTGTATTCTGTAGTAAAGTCTGATATTGGAATCTCCAAATCTCATCATTGCTATCATAAGTCGAATTGATCGAGATACGTTAGCAAGTCTGGCAATCTTGGTTATATAAACTGCCTCATTCTGATCACCTGCAGGTAATAGTGAAACATCAGCAGTGGTATCAATCTCAGATTGTAAACCTAATACCTGTTGACCACCAGCCCACCTGTTGATTCTATTACTTGTCGTGATAGCAGAAACCCTATCAAGGTCAACAACAGGAGTAAGGTTATCTTTCTCCGTTGTCATGTCAATACGCATGGTAAATGACTTATTACCTTCTAGTTTGTTATCCTCATTAATCTGAGAACATATAATTCTAGGATTATTAAAGTAGTTTTCTTCGTTAATCTGAATTACTTCATAGGTTCCATTGTTAACAAAGGATGCTTGGTCAACAATAGTTCCACTATTACCAATAGAAGTACCAGATGTTGTGTTGATGGACGCTACAATACCAGTTTCTTTAAAGTTCATTACCTGTATTGTTGGGGTAATGAGTTCGTAAGGAACGTTCTGTGTAGCTGTTACACCTGGTCCACCAGTTCTAATACCAACACTAGCGGTTGATGTAGTTGGTAGAGTATAAGAATCTAGAGTTGGATCATCAAGTGCAGTATGTGTCTTATTGATTTCTGTTAATGGTATACCATCAAGGTTATAACACTCAACAATAGATCCTGCTGGCCACTCTCTTGCAACAGTTCCTGCTGCAGCACGACCAGAAGTTGATACTGTAATAGTAGTACCAGTAGAGTTGATTGCACTATAAGCAACAATCTCATGTACTGGATCCCAACCTGTCCATGCTTCAGTTGCCTCATCTTCTCCAGGTATTGCACCTACAGCAGATGGGAACTCAGCAGCATATATCTTAAGATAACCTTGGTTGGTATTGCTTATTGATTGTCCATTTATTATTTTATGGAATGTACCTGCTTCCTGTACAGCAATAGATGTTGCAGTAGAAGACAAGGTAGTGTTAAGAACAGTAGATGGAATCTCTGATCTTACTCCTGTTATTGTTACGTTGTTTGATCTATTATGCATACCATGGTTAGGATGATATACATGTACCTTTTTATCAACTGCCCTTGCAGTTGGAGTTAGAGCTGGATAGGCGGTATAACTGTCACCGCCATAGGAAGCACTAGACAGAGTACCAGAAACTCCGCCAGGCTCTGATAAGGTGTCGTTTGATACATCAAACGCAGAGTCAACATAATTCGCTGTAATAGTGGTTGTTCCGACATTGTACGCTGTTACGATTGCTGTTGCCCCAGAACTTGATCCTGTGATGACATCTCCTACATCGAAGTTACCGTTGTTTACGGTGGACATCACTATAGTTACTGTGGATTGCGAAGACTTCAGTGCTTGGAATGGATCACCATTACCATCGATGAAACCTTGTGCAAACGTTCCGACTATATCGGTAACGGTAAGGATCTCTGGGTTTGCCACAGAGTCAAATTCTACCACAGTTCCTTCTGCATTGGAAGGGCTTTGCTTGATTCGAGCACCAATAGTGAAATTGTAATTCGAACCAGTTGGCAGTGTAATTTGCTGCTGAGGTTTAATTGTTGTTATAGGATTATTTACCAAACTTAATATTCCGTCATTTGCGAGACCTAGTTTTGTATTGTTAAATACTGCTCTTCCTGTAACTCCTGTATCGAATGTTGCACGATATAGTGTGAACTTAAGGTCTTCATACTGGTCTGCAGTCCATGTAGATGCGTTCTGTGATTTAAAGAGAACACCTGCGTATGGCTGCTCTGATATGGTTCTAGTTCCTGTGACATCTATATCACCCATCCTAGAGATCCATACTTTATATTCGTTAGAGTCAGAGAATAGAACAAAGCAATGCTCTTCTGATTGAGGAATATAAACTGGTGCAGGGAATGTGAACCTAGTTGCAACAGATGCATTTTCTGATACCTCAACCTGTGTTGGTTCTAAGGTAACGTCAGAGAAAGGTAGAATGTCCTTAGTAGGATAACCATTCTCCATAGGACGGATCTGCATAGAGATAGGAATATTAGTATCTCTACTTCCAAAGAATATATCCACAGCAGTAACAAATGTACCACCTTGCTGCTCTAATAAGAATGATTGAGCAAGTGGATCCCACCAACCAACCTGTCTTGTATTGGTTCTAGTAGAACGAACTGTCCTTCTATCACTAACAGTATCACGAACAACTGAAGCATTTCTAACAGCAAGAATATTTTCCTGAACTGTATTTAATGTACCCCTAGCTGTATATTCTGCCTCAGCAGCTGAATCAACTGCACCAGGGAGTCTGCTATCCTTCTCTGAGGAGGATAATCTGAACACTCTGCTACCTGTTGCCCAACGTGGATTGGAACTATTTTGAGGGTTAGGTATAAAGAATACACCCTTCATGTTTCCAACTAAGTCAGATACCAATCTACGGTCTTTAACAACTGCTCTAGCACCTGAAGTTTGTCCAACTAAAATTTCACCAATTCTAGCATTACCATAGTAATCAGGAGAGATGGTTTGTGCCATCACAGTAGTGTCTATATTAAGAACAGTAGTCTGTGATGCATAAGAGTCTGGAAGTGCATTATTAGTCTGACTATATGGGTCAGTTGCCAATCCATTATTAGGTGCAACAACTCTAAATCTTGATCCAGACTGTGCACCAATTACTGTCTCACCAATAACAAATGGTGTTTCATTAGTTCTAGCATCCTCAGTTGAGTTCTTAACGATCTCAATCAACTTAGGTGTAATGTAAGACATTACATTATCACCATCAAAGAATGCATACATTCTTGTCTTAGGCTTGATACGTTGTACATCGAATCCAACGTTCCTAGAACGGATCCATGGGATAAATGTACTATCAATAACGCTGTCTCCTAGAGATCTTCTATCAATTCTAGGTACAACACGAGTTCTAATACCACTTCTTACCTGACGACGTGTAGTGGTAACAGTTTCACCCTGTAGAACCCTTCTAGGTACACCACGAGCAAATGAATGTTCTCTCCATCTTCTTGTGTTACTTCTACTGGTACCTGTCCAAGTAGTTCTCCATGCTCTCCACTGTATAGGAGCAAAACCTTGCTGGTTTACACGCAATCTTCTACGAGTTGCTTGGAAGTTACCTTCTATATTTGTAATTCTTACAGGAGCACGACGTGTGTCAGTCCAGTCATCAGATGCAGGTGTAAGATCAATACGACCAATGAATGTGAAGACGTTAAATGGGTTAACGTTCTCCATCCTAGAAGCGTATGGTTGGACAATCAACGCATCAGATGTATATGGAAGGGTTATTAGGTTAGCAACTGCTTTCTGTATATCTGCAGAAGCAGTCTCGTTCCACTCTAATGCTACGTTAGTAGTATAGTGTTGTGGACGTAAATTACCTTCTGTGAAGTCTAATGAACACTTGTAATCTATATTTTCTGTAGCAGAAGTTCCATGAGATGTAAAGTCATCAACCATGAATCCATTCTTAAGACGATCAAATCCATCGTCATCATATGCTTTAGCATTTCTAGCATCACTCTCAAGAAGAGATAGTGAAGTATAATACTCAACGTCTTGTAAACGTCTGTCCATGTTACCTATGTCTTCCATAGTATAACGACGTTGTTGGTGTAGTGTAATGATTACATCTTCATCTACATCATAAACATATGGTTGGTAGCTAATCTTGGCAAGTAACATTGCATTGTCAAGATCATCTGCTTCAGGAGGATCTTCTGAAGGTATACCTTGAGATAATTTTAGATCACCATCATGTGTCATGAATAGTTTATCACGACGTGGTAGATAGTATTCATAGTCAGCACGGAATTCTTCTTCTACCTTAGGTACGTTAAAGATAGTAGAACCACCTGCACCACCAGTACTTGTGAATACCCTTGAGTCAAAGTCTAAACTAACACAGTTAGTGTAGTATGGTTGCTCAACAGTACCAGATCCAGATGCCAATTCTCCAACAGCAGGTCTGAAATCTACAGTATCAGTTAGATACTTACTATTGTTAGTACCTCTCCATCTAGGAATCTCAGAGAAGTCAATACCAGAGTAAGATTGGTTAGCGAAGTAGTCACCTGACGCTTCATGAATGAAGTAGTCGAATACAACTGCTAATTTTCTACGAGGTTCAGCAGTTCCACCCTTCCTAAGAAGTTTAGAAACACTGTAGTAATATGAATTAAGGCTAGCATCTAAGTCAAAGTTTGCTGTGATATTCTTAGATCCTCTTTCTAATGATCCATCAGCGTCATCTACAACACCAACCAAAGCATTAAGATCATCATCAAATCCATCGATAGTCTCTCCTGAATTAAAGAATTCTGAACTCGTAGGAACAAGATATAATCTTAAATTGTTAGAGTTAAATGATACTACTCTTGCACGAGCACCACTTGTTCTACCAACAACAATAGATCCTGGATCGAAGAAGACATTCTCTGTTAGAACCACATAAGGTACTTGAGCATCAGTATCATCTTCTGACTCATATACAGCATGTAGTTTGTATACGTCATTAAGTGCGAATGAAATCTCTTCATCCTCAATACGAGTACCATATAGGTTACCGTATGTTAGACCATAGTTCTGAACGTCAGTATTATTTCTTGTACGAATAACTTTCAGTACTCGCATCTTAGCAGCAGTCTTAATCTTCTTAGATACTGTGTTAACAGAAACTGCAGCAGTTAGTGTTACCTCAGTAATGTTAGAAGCACCACCACTACCTTGGTTCATACCAGTTACCTGTAGTGATTGTCTGTTAGCACCAAAGGTTACACCAATAGTAGGTGAGTTCTTAGTAGATTCATTCTCAATATCAATGTTAGTACCTACGTTCCAACCATATCCTGTATGACTGTTAGCACCCTGTGTAATTGTAAGAACATAGTTCTCACTGTCAAGAGTAGTAAACTGTTCGTTCTCAGGTAGTGTAAATGTAACGTCACCAGAACTTAACTGTTTGTTAGCAAAGGTTTTTAATACAACAAATGATTCATCAGAGATTGACTTGATAGCAACCTTAGGCATATCAATAACAAGTTCACCATCTTGTACAGTCTTCGTAGCAAATCTAGGACGTAAACGTACAACCTGTCCTGCAGGGTACTCAGCATCAGGAACAGTACCTTTTGTTAAACCTGTGTCTAATGCAGCATATTGTTGTGTGAAATCAAATACTGGAGCAGTACCTGGATCATTTCTATTCTGATCAGTGTATCCAATAGCAGTAGAATCTATTCTCTTAACACGAACAGAGTTCTGTCCTTTAAAGTCTGTAGCAGTTGCAGTTAGAACTTCACCTGCACGGATATCATTTGCAAATGATGTTCCATAACCTTCTATTCTGTTATTACCACCTACTGCATCAATATTAATAGTTGTACCTACAATCGGTTCTCTTAGGTTAAGTGCCAATGAAGCAGTGAAGATAACAGTAGCACCATCCTTACCTACAACTTGACGAATATCAGTTTGCTCATAAGCATAGATAGCATCCAATGTATCTAATACTCTACCATCTCTGGTTATAACTTCACCGATTTGGAATTGTCCTGAAACTTGGTGTACTAAACAAGATGCACCTGAACCACTGTAAACAAATGCAGTAGCACCTGATTGACGACCTTTTAATACTTCTCCAGAGTTAACTGTCTGACTGTTTGCAAAGTTAAGTGCAGTGAACATCTGTATGTCAAACATAAACAGATTGTACTTTTGATTATCCTTTTCTAATTGTAGAGTTCTTGCTTTACCAATTAGTGCACCCTGAACACTGTTAGATGCTCCTGTACCAGACCAATTATCTCTAAGTTCCAATACCTGATAACAGTTGGTTACACCCTCTCCTGAGACCTCTGGCCAACCCCATACATCATATACCTCTGCTGACTGTGATAAGTCAATAGGAATGATCTGGTTATTACGACCAACAAAGGTACGAGGTTTTGGTGAGTCAACGTAGTTTGCAGAGAGTAATTCTGTTCTAAAACCTTTTACATACGCTTTACCCTTACCAACCTCTAATGCCATGTAGTTGCTACTAGCAACATTACCATCTGCAGAGGTAACACCTGCATTGTAAACACCATTATTAAAGAAGTCATTTAGATGTTCTCTAGGACGTACATCAAATGAATCAACCACATAGTCACCATGTGTTTCATAAGTACGACGAGCAATAGATTTCTCAATCTCGTTATACTCAGTACGATCAACGAAGTTTTCTACAATCGAATTCTTAAGACGTAAGAGTTCGATAAAGTTCTTATCAGTGTCATCAGTTATTGGTTTCTTAACTAATGTACATTTAATTCTAAATCTGTGTGAACCTGGTGCAGAATAGTTCGATGAACCAATTGCATTATCCGTTAGTGCTGGATCGTCTTCTGGGGTAATAATGGACTCTGATACCTCAAACCCCACCCTGTAGGATGGATTATTTGTATACTGATCCAGGATGATATAAGCAGAAGAAATGTCAACGAAATGACCACGGATGAAATATACTCCTTCATTGATATACGCTGTAGAACCTATTTGTGCTGCATCAACTGGTAATAGTTGAGCAAAAGGAGATCCAACTTCGATCAAAGTATTACCGAATGTTAGTTCTTGCTCACATATTAACTGTTCGTTGTTCTGGAATACCTTTGTGTTTACATCAGATGTAGTATCACCAGACTCAACATACTTAAGATAGAAACTTATATAACCACGAGATGATTCTGTAGCAGGAATAGAAAATAGGATCTTAGCTTTAATGCCAGTAGTAAGACCTTCTACAATCTTTCCATGTAATTGTTCTCGATATGTCTCAACATCAACTCCCAAAAATGCTTGCTGAATAAGGATGTTATGTACAGACAGGTCATATCCAATTTGACCAGGAATGACCATAGCACCTTCTTTAAAGAGGTGCGTTCCCATGTTCTCGATCTGATTCTGCAGAATCGATTGCATAGTGGTAAGTTCTCTTGCCTGGATTGGGAATCCTGGTCTAAAGAGTACTCTATAAAAATTATTGTCTTTGCTGAAATCGTCGAAATACGGAGCGATATTCAGATTGGTATTCTGTGGCATTGATTTAGAATTCTACTACGATCTTGATATCTTCGATTTGGTCACCTGCACGAGAAATCGCACCTCTATTATCTATGTAAATAATCTCACCAGAGTTTGGCTCGATCTCAGGTTTAGCGTATCCATTGGTGAATGACATACCTAAATCATATTCTGTGTTGTTAATAATACGAGTGGATGAACCAGAAACAATTGGGAAGTTGATGTCTGGGTCAGCAGAGGTACCTGATGTAGCACCTACCACAGGGTTACCACCCTCAAAGCTTGTTAGGTTACCAGTAATTTCTGGGAACACACCGTCAATTCTATTTTGATAGAACTTCAGGACTTTAGTGGTATCATTCCATGAAATAACCCGACCTCTAGCAGTCACTTGTTGACCACCGACTGTTCGGGATTGTGTTACTATCTCATCAGTTTGGAACTGACCTGTAAAGGTCGGTGAAAATATCACCGCTTGAGTAGCAGATAATGTAATAGCAGATGTTAATGCTGTAGTTCCATACTGCTTAGGATTAATAACCAAACCAATACGACGATAGTCGTTATCAGTTGGGAAGTCACCTGATCCTTCAGCGTATGTAAACTTGGTGTTAATCATGACACGATATCCACCTAACTCAGAGTCTGGTTCAGCACCATGTCCTGACTCAGGAGGAATGATAACGTCAATAGCAGCACCAGTACCTGTACCAGCACCAATACCATTCACTTCATCAATAACAATCTTACCAAAGTTGTATCCAGATCCACCAGATGTCACAGTAGCGTTAACTATACGTCCACCATCTACAACCAGTGATACCCTTCCACCAACTCCATCACCCTTGATAGGAACGTTTTCATACGTTCCATTGTTATATCCAGTACCAGATGCTTGGATAACAACAGTATCAATTTCTCCACCAACAGCGTCACCTGTAACAGCAACGTCTGAAAGTACAGGCATATAATCGTTCGAGAAGAACTTTAAGACCTGACCAACAGGTATAGTATAAAGATACTTCCAGCGATAACCGTCGCTGGTAGTGATGATACTTGTGGAAGTACCTGTTGGCTCAACCGTAGACGGTTTGCCATTGGGATCTGAAGGAGACGTGCCATTGTAGATACACTTATAAGTTTGATATTGTGAGTTAACTACATAGAAATCTGCATCATATAGTTTAGTAGCACCAGATGAAGCAGTCTTTGTAGAACTATAGTCATGACGGTACATGTCGTAGACATAACCTAATCCACCAGTAGTTTGTTCTGGTGGTGTCCAGTCAATTCTCCTAATGACCTGAATAGTGTCATTTGCTAATACCCTCTTAAGGGATATCATGTCAGAGAATGTGTCTGAAAACTCTTGGAACGAGTCAACAGGGGTAGGTGGAGCATTCTCATTGTCCCACTCTTGTGGTCTTCCAATGAAAACATATAACCTGTCCCTTGACGTTCCCGCCTCAAGGTCGGACTGCGATGGGTCGGCACCCTCTAGAGCTTTAATAAATCTCTCCGCAGTGAAAATTCTAAATTGATCGGTGAGTAGTGCCATCTTAGCAGTTTAACCTTCCTTTTATTTATGTGACTTATTCAGGTTCGTTTCTGACGAGGTTTGTAAACTCCTCAGTCCAGAAAGCTGATGTTGCACCAGAGGTACCACCTGTTAGGGTATCACTGGTTGTAAATTGATATGTATTACCATTATTAGTTAGATCTTTCAGGGTTATTTCTACATAACCAGTAGCATAAGCATTATTAAATGAGACAACTTTAGCAGTGACTCCAGTAGATCCACCTGTCACTGTCTCTCCAACAACATAATTTACATTGTTCCAAGACTTAGCTACAACTTTAGAAGTAGCACTATGATCTAATCCATCACCAAGTGCACCTGCAACAGATACAGTAGCAACTAGAGGAACCAAGCTGGAATCATACAACTCATCACCTTGTTGGAATAGAGTTGTGTTTTGACCACCAACGGTCTCCTCAATACCATAGAGTGATGATGCAATACCACCATCTAAACTAATTTCATCTGCATATTCTGTATCAGTATTTACCAGGTCAGGGATTCCATCACCTGCACCATCTAGTTCATCATTATCTTCGAAGACGAAATTTTCTAATAATCCTAGTGGTGAAGTGAATAGTACGATGTTACTATTCTGTTGCTCAACCAGGACGTGTGGTGCTTCTCCAGTTTCTGTGGAACTAGCAACACCTGCAATGAACTGAATAACAGCAGTCTTCTCATTAGAACGACCACCATCAATGAATGCCAATTCATCAACCTCGAAGATTAAGAATAACTCTTTAGTTACCTTATTCCAGTCATATACAACAGCAACCTTATTGGTCTTATCTTCTTCTACTCTTCTAATTCTATCTGAAACAGTAAAGTTATATCCCGATAGTCCACCTTGGTCTGCTAAAGCATCTAAGACAATTCTCTGGTCATATCTGAAGTTAAGACCTCTAGTACATCCAGTAAAACTGATTGCAGATTTACCAGTATATCTAACAATCTCTGTTCCTATTTGGAATTTACCAGAACCAGGATATGCGTCAGTAGTCTGAACATATAAAACAGTATCCGAAGATGTTGCATTCCTTAGAAGTGCAGTTACATTATATAAATCACTCTCTAATGATGTTCTATTTCTTTGTGTTCTAATTAAGTTAGTATCTCTGGTAAAGATAACCTGAGGAGGAGCAACATAACTACCACCTGGATTGAGGATATTAATTTCAGTGATAGCACCAAGATTAATCTTTGCCTCTGCAGTCGCACCTGATCCACCACCACCAATTAGCTGTATAATTGGTGGAGTCTCAAAAAACTCACCTGGGTTACTGATGTTAATTCCAGTAACAGAGCCGAATTGATTGACCTCAGCAACACCTGATGCTCCATCTCCTCCACCACCTGATATAACAAGAGTAATATCGTTGAGATCGTAGTTCCTGCCTTTACCTTCGATAGCAAGACCAGTTACACCACCAGTGATAGGAACCAATTCAGCACCAGATCCACCACCACCTTTTATCTCAGCATCAGCATCAAAATATCCATCACCAGGCTGGGTAACCTGAACAGTCTGTATTCCACCTACACCATCATCCTTTAGTATAATCTTAGCGTTAGCTTCAGTAACACCTGAATCTGTACTGGTCACTTCCAGTCTTAATGGATCATATCCTTCACCTGGATCTACAACATCAACAGAAAGGAGATCTCCATTGACACCAATATTTGCACGCAGAACAGCATCCCTGATAGGAGTACCACAATTTCCGATACTCAATCTGGGAGGATCACTTGGATCATAGTCCTGACCAGGATTAGTTACGATTACGTCTTTAACACCAAATACGCTGTTAAAAACTGGTTCTATTGTTGCACCTGATCCAGGGACTGTTCTTGTCATATTAGACTACCACTATATCTCCGATCATACCTGCATGTATAGTGCACTGATACTTGTAAGTTGTACCAGCAGCAACCGTCATGGGTACGGTGTACTTTAATGTTCCTGTTGTAGATCCACTAACACCCAATGTTACTGCAGAACCACCATCTGAAACTCTTATCTCAAATGGGTGACTACTACCAGTAGTATTGTGGAATGTATAAGTAAATCCTCTGTACACATAGATTGTAGGATCATCTGCTGTGTCTGACAGACCTGGACCTGAGAATCTATATGCTGAACTACCATTAGACATTACTGAATACCATAGTCCTGGTGAAGCAGATGTTACTATATCGTAATTCTGATCATAGTAAAGTGAATGACCCCTATTGGCAATGCTTCCAACTGGGATAATCTCATCAACATCCACAGTCAGGGTATCACCAGACATAGTAGTTGTACAACCAGAACCACCAGCAATAGTTAATGTAGTAGTAGCTGAAGCAGCTGCAGTTGTTCCTGAATTTCCAGCGACTGTTTGCCATAAGTTCTGAACGATGTTTGGAGCATCGTTAGTGATAGTAATCGCTCCAGCGTTCAGGTTGGTTGTTATACCAGTACCACCTGTAAATGTCAAACTATCGTTTGTTACAGTAGCTGATGTACCACCATTATCTGCATTAAATGTTGAGAAGAGGTTCTGATCAGGAGCACCCAGTGCACCTGTCATATTAATGGTAAGTGTATCACCCACCATTGCAGTGGCTATATTTGTACCACCAACGATATTAAGAGTATCGTTAGGAGCAGATGCACTTGTCGTACCAGTATCACCAGTAAATGTCTCAAATAAGTTTTGAGTAGTTCCACCGCCACCACCTGATCCTTGCTCATCATTAGCAGGTGACCATTTTGATGTTGCAGCAACCCACTTAAGAACTTGTCCGTCTGAAGGACCACCACTCACAGTTGTATCAACATCACTCAATAAACTAATACTACTGTTCTCTGAGATGAGAGGTACCCAAGCAGCATTATGAGCAAAATATCCTTTACCTGTATCATGTGCATGAGCAAACATACCATGATGATCTGTAGAATTTGGTAATCCTGCTTCAGTGGCGTATGGTGCATACCATTTAAAGTATCCATCATCACCATCAATATATGTGTATGCAGATCCAGATCCACCTGCCCAAAGTTTTATATCTCCTGTTCCAGTTTGCTTGATTACTATGTCATCAGTACCGTCACAAACGATCTGATTAGCATTTGTATCAAGATTCGAACTTAAAATATTATAGTCACCTGCTCTAAAAGCACCACTGGGACTAGAAGTCCACTTTAAAACCTGTCCATCAGTCGGTGCTCCACTGATGTCCACTTGGATTGTAGTATCGTTACCTAATGCTGTGTAAAGCTCATCAAAGTTGGCATTTACTTTGATGGCACCATCACGCAAAGTATCACCAGTGCCATCATTTGCAGAAGATCCAATACCAACTGATTGTTTAGCCATGTTTTTACAGTTTGTACAGTTTTATTTATGTGGCATCGAAGGAGATACCAGTAGTATCCAACGATACGTTGGTACTTGAGAAGTCCTCAGCAGTCTGACCGCCACCACCACCTGTTACAGTGAGAGTTGCAACGTCAGTTGTTAGAGGAGAGTTTTGTGCAGCAGGTGCACCGATTGGTCCCTCAATTTCACATCTGTATTTGTAACCAGACATGTATGATAAAGCAGTAAACGTAAGACTATTCGTTGTAGATCCAGTAAGAACAGCGAATGAATATCCACCGTCTGTAGATCTGTACCACTGATAAGTCTTAGGACCATCTTCAGGACTGATAGTTGCAGTAACCGTAAATGTAGCAGTTGTGTTAACTGCAGTAGTAACATTCTGAGGTTGTGCACCAAGCAAGATTGTTGCTGGAGGTGCCTCACCACCACCTGAAGGAGGTGGAGGAGGTGTAGCAGCACCATCATTATCTGGTTTATTAAGTACTTCTCTACTTGTTAAACCAACAAGATATGGAAACTTAGGTACCAAATTCTGTTCAGAATCTAGTGCAGTTGATAAGAAATATGCATAAGTGCCATTTGGAAACTCTGGTGTTACAGCAAATCTACCATTATGGTAATCCAAAATGCCCAGTCCTTCCTGGTATTCCCAGTCTTCCATCAAGCTACCTGCTGGAGGATTTTGTTGGGTGGTACCGTAAGTTGGTCTCCCAGCCACCTCCTCAGATTTTATACGATAAGATGTACTTGCTAAAGCTATATCACTGTTGTTATTCCATGGATTACTATAAATGTATGGTCCATAAACAGGGAAACCATCAAAAGCAATACCTAGCAGCTTGCTGTGACCGTCAGGATGTCTTAGGTTATCACCGTCAAACTGTGATTCACCATAGTAATCGTTATACCCTGCCATCACTGAGTTTGCCTTCCAACAAGTAAGGAACTCTGTATCATGGTAATGGTATTGTCCTGTATTTTCAGGATGTCCACCACATGTATCATCACCAAAATCTACAACAGCATCCTCAAAGTGTGCATTCCAATGAAATCCTGTTGGTGGGTTACCACCTGAACCTGCACTAGGGTTAAAGAATACAACACCATTAGAAGCAACACCAATAGCACCTAAAGGTGTGGCAGCTCTTGCATTTCTTTGATCAAAATATTGATATGTTCCACTATATGCCTCTCTAGTATAATCAACAATCAACTCAAGATTAGTTGATGTTGCTCTCCAAAATTCACCAGCAGCAACCGTTTGTTGTGTACCTGTGTACTTAAATACTTGTTTCTTTTCGTTAGCAGTTCCTGCATCTAAAACAAAGAGAATTCTATCTCCAACTTGTATAGAACTTCCCAGTAAAGCATTGTCTGCTACTGAGATTGGAATACTAATTATAAAATTATTTTGTGAAAAATTGGCATCATCAAATGTTCTACTGATACCAAAAGTACCACCTCTATAATACCAAGTATGCTCAAAGTCTTGCTCTGTTACAGCATTGGGATTATTAGCGTTAGGGAACGTTCCATAAGTTACGGGAGTGGGGAGTCCATCCCCATCTACCGTGAGCATTTTCGTTCCTGCGTTATATGATGATGTTGCAGCCATGTTCTATTTATTGGAAGATCTGAGTAGGTACGAAGTTAGAGATTATCGTTGCACCAGTCTGTACTGTGAGGATCACAGAGTTGGAATATACAGGTGAAGCACCTGCTGCAGTTATAGCAACACGGAACTCATCTCCATCATCTGCCTGTGCGGCTGATGGTGTGCTGTAAACACTAGATGTAGCACCAGTAATATTTGCCCATGCAGTCTCACCATACTGCTTACGCTGCCACTGATAGTTAAGTGGAGTAGTTCCAACTGTACCATCAGAAGACTTGATGAAGTTACCGATAACAGTAAATCCTGCAGTCTGACCTTGGTTAACTGTTACGTTAACTGGTTGGTCTACAATCTGAATGTAGCCAGGAACAATAACGATTGGGTTGCCATCATTGTCAGTTCCTTCACCTGCGTATGTATCAAATCCTTGGTTAACAGCAGGTCCAACTGGAGGAGTCCAGTCATCAGGAACTGTGTTCTCAACTACAACTTCAGGAGATGCATAACCAACACCTGCAGTCTTAACATCAATTCTCAAAAGACCCATTAGAGCACGAACACGACCATCAAATCCAGAAGAAGATACAACATCAACGTTTGGACGTGAAGTATATCCGTCACCAGGAGAGGTAATGATTGCAGTCTTAATTTCACCTGTTGTGATAGAAGCAAGTGCTTCTGCGTTACGTCCCTTAACAGTTCCTGTGTACTCGAAAGTAATCAAGGAGTTAGAAGACTCAATCAACGCAACTTCACGATTTTGATTCTCTCCCTCGATCTGTAAGAGGTCACCTGCTTCGATAGGTGGTACGACTGTAGCAGCGATAACGTCTGCGTCAGAACCAATGTATGAGAAAGCAACGAATGTTGATCCCGCACGAGGAACTTCAGCAAAGATTATTCTAGAACCAACAAGTTCGTAACCTACGCCTGGTTCCTGAATAACACCATTCAGTGAAACTATAATATTGTTCTCAGGAAGTATGGTACTGGAGCTAACACCTTCAGTTAGGGTTAGTGAGTAGAATCCACCTGCGTAACGTAAGTTAAAGGATGAACGTAAGGAGTCAAATTCGAATGATATATCATCCAACTGACGTAATTTACCAACGTAGTATCCAATGAACTCAGAACCAATTGTAGGAGGTTCAGTGAACTGAATCTGATCAGAGAATGCTGTGTATGCGAAGTTTGCACCAGGAGGTTGTAGGATTCCATTAACGAATGTCAATAGATGTCCTGCAGGATCTGGGAAGTATGCTTCACCATTATTAACAGTTAACTTAAAGGTTGTCTGTGTGCCATCAAATCCTCTGAAGAATCTGTTACAACGTCCGACTAGACCCTTAGATTGTGTTACACCTGCAGACCAATCAGAATCAGAAATGATTGATAAGTTACTTGGGAAATCACCAACTACATCTTCCAACCAGAGTCTACCAGTTGTACCGATAACACTCATACCAGAAACCCTACCATAACCAGAAACTGCAGTCTCAGTAACACCATTACATTCTGCGAGAATGATTGGGAAGTTGTTAAGGTTCTCAAACTTACCTAGTGCAGTACCACCACCAACTAACCAGTTAGCATCAGGTGTAACTACCTCACCTTGGGAGTTAGTTCCCCTTGGTTGTAAGTTTGCAATCCACATCTTATGTGGAACTGGTGGGTTAGCATTAGCATCAGGTAATTGATACTTAGTAACAACAGCAGTGAATCCAGGTTCCTTAACGATAGTACCTTGTAGCAAGTAAACTAGATCACCTGCTGAGAAGTCACCATTGTAACCACCATCCTTAACGGTATTTGCAATATCCAATTCGATTGTAGATACTGCATGTACATACTGGTTAAGTTCTAATGGTTCTAAACCAGTTGCACGAATGTCAGCAATATCAAGAATCTTATCTGTGATAGAACCGTAGATGATATCACCATCTTTAAAGTCATCCTGTATGGTTTCGATATCGATTGTGATACGACCACCAGTATTACCAATTAGTGCACCTGCTGAGTTCTCATAAGAAACGATATCTGCTTGAGCAGCATTTGCCTTGTTAAAGACTTTCTCACCAGTAGCAAATTGACCTCTCTCAGTGTTAATCAACATGCGAGTAACACCTGCTCCATTTATAGAAGCAGTCTGTCCACTTGTTGCACCTTCGATAACATCATTATCAGAGAATGTACCAGTTAGAGATTCTACATAAATCCAACCTTCATCACTTCCATCACCTGTTAGAGGTGAAGTCTGAACGATTACTGCATTGTTAGCTCCTGCACCTTGTTTCTGTACAGTCTCACCATTTGTAAATCTAGCGGTAGCAGCATCAACGTTAAACTTGTAGTATAGTTTGATGATGTTTGCTTCATTGTTTCTAATTCTAGTAACTTCAGATAGAGCGTTAGAAGTAGCACCAATTAGGATGTCAGCAACGTTAAATCCTGCACTGATTGGTTGATCCAAATCACGCATTGGATATTTTGCAGCAGGTAGTTTAATACCAGAACGTACAACAGTCTGTAATCTTTGCTGACCTGTTAAGTTCTTATTAAGTTGGAATAATCTGTATCTCGCATCATGCTTAATTTCACGAGCGACTTCGAACCAGTCTGCAGTTGCGTTAAGAACATAGTAGAACTCTTGATCCTGTAGACTTTGCTCAATCTGATCAGACGCAGGAACGTAAGCAAGAATGTCACCACGGAAGAAGAAGTTAGGACGTGTAATCCTTACAACACTTTCTCTTCTTTCGAATCCAACTTCGATTGTTGGAGTCAATAGGATCAATTCTGGATCAGTATTATAATCTTCACCTTCATCATATAGATTTTGTAAGTTAGTAACATCAGTGCTATTGATGTAATTAACTAAGTTATTAGAAGGAGGTTGAGATCTGTTTAAACCATGATATGCAAGGTTTATAGAACTATCAATTCTGAACTCTGAACTTTCCCAGTCATACTCAAATCTATCTTGGACAGCAGCAGTGTTGGTTGTATCTTTGTAGATATCATATCCACTCCACTGAGTATCATTATTCTGATCGTATAATGTACGTTTTACATACTCACGAATTCTAGTTGTGTAGAATAATAAGTGCTGTCTAACAACAGTTGGGAATGCAATAAAGTTACCCTCACCATCGAACCAAGAGTTAACCAATGAAAGCATACCTTGGTTACCACCTGTATTCATGTCATAAAGTAGAGCAACAACCATCGCATCAGCAAACTCAAGTGTGCAAGCAGTGCCAGGATACTGATTAACAGTTCTATCATATGCCTTCTGAGCAATTGCGTGCTTATTAAAGAGGATGTGACGTGCACACTTCTTATCAGACTTAGATCCACCACCAAGTGTACTGAGTAGTACATCGAATAATGTATCAGTTGCAGATGTTACGTTATAGCAAGTAAATGTCTGATATTGTGAGTTAAATCTATATGGTGCAATCTTATCGATAGCATCTAAATGACTTCCACCACCACCTTTTGCTAACTTGATAGTATCAATGATGATATTCATCAAAGTTTCTATATTTGCAGCAGCAGTAGGACATGTAGTATTCCAATCTGTAGTATCAGTAATAGCATCAGTATGGAATGTGATTGATACATCACGTTCTACCATTTCAGGTGCGTACTTAACTGGCCAAAGGATTGGTAGAGATTTGGTAATAGTACCATCAGTTAGAGATGCAGGTGTTGCAATTGCATCAGTATAGATTGCCATCATTGTTGTAATAGCAGATGCAACATCAGCACACTTAGGATTATTAGTGTCAGCAGTAATTACATAGTCACTTGCACTATATGGTTTAAAGTCAAGATCATTGTAGAATGCTTGCTTATACTTGTGTCCACTTCTAGGATATGTCTTCTGTGCAGTGTTACCATCTCTTGAGCATGTGAATGTCAAGGAGTTAGGTGCTAACTTACATGAAGTTCCAGTGAACAAGTCGTGTGCACCAATAGTTAATGCTAGATATCCAGTTGCAGCATCGTAAGTAGCATTAGTTGGTGTGTAAGTAACGATTGGTGATTGACCGACATCAACAGTAATTGTGTTACCTGCCTTAGCAACGATAGGCATTGGTCTATCGAATGCAGGATCCTTAGCACGAGGATATGTATGATTAGTTGTGTAATCATCCTGAGCACAAGTGAAGGTTAATGAATCAGTTCTGATCTTAACGTTTGCACCTGCTCTAACAACACCACCAGAAGTTGCAGATACAAATGAGTGAGTTGTGGTATTAGTAGAAGGAATATTTTCTAGAACTTGTACATCAAATGTATTAGTTGCTACATTAGAAATAGTCAACCAGTTTCCACTTGCAGGGTCACTTGATCTTGGATAGGAGTGATTACCTCCACCTTGTGTACATGTGAAGGTTAATGAATTATCAGCTATGTTAACCTTGTCACCATTGTTCCATCCATGACCATTAATAGTTAAGGTCATTACACCTGTATTTGGATCATATGCAGCACCAGTAACTGTCTTCGCTGCACTTGGTCCTTCTAGTGAATTAGATCCAATATCTAATACTAAATGTCCAGTACCTGCATCATATGATGCGTTAGATACATCGAATGATGCAAACGGTGTAGACTGAACATTAACAGTAATTGAGGTTGATGTGTATGCAGTTATTGATAATGTCTGTCCAGATGCATAGTCAGTAGATCTTGGATATCCATGTGTTGTTGTGTTTCCATCAAAGTCACATGTGAAGTTTAATCCATTATCATCAATCGTGATTGTGTTGGATGTAGTTAATCCATGAGCAGAAGCAAAGGATAGAACCAATACTCCAGTATTGCCATCATATGTTGCTCCATTAGGTGTTAACTGGGATCCACCACTTACATTAACTGAGTTAGATGCAGCAGATACGAATGTATGATCATATGCACCACCAGTTACAACAGCACCCTTCTCAGCACTTACAAACTGATGCTGATAGTTACCACCAGTGATTAGAGCACCATTATCAGCACTTACGAATGTATGAGTATACTGATCGTTAGGACCAGAAGCACCAATTTGTAGTGTAACTACACCTGAAGGATTCTGTCTGGTAATACCGTTAGTTGTAGCAGATACAAACTCGTGAGTGTAATCACCACCAGTGTGGACACAACCTGCAGTTGCAGTCTTAAAGGTGTGTTGATAATTACCACCACTAATTACAGCACCAGAAACTGCATACTGGAAGTAGTGATTTGTGAGGTTGGAGATAGCACCAGATCCATCATTCACATCTACTGTAATTGTTCCGTCTTGCTTATGAAGACCATTAGCAGCGAATGACTGGAATTGATGTGTGTACTGATCGTTAGGACCAGAGATACCAACTTGTATACTGAAGTTGTTGTTATCAACGAATGTTACTGGTAACCACTCATCATATACTGGGTCAGTTGTTCTTGGATATGAATGGTCGCTAGAATTACCATCTTTAGAACATCTAAATGTAACTGCGTTAGCAGCAACCTTAACCATGTCACCTGCATGAGTTACTCCATTAGGTGAAGCAGTTACGAAACTATGAGTTGTAGTATCAGAAGAGATACCAACATTAACTTCGAATGTATCTGTAGTTACGTTAGAAACTTGTAACCACTTATCGAATGGATAATCAGATCCACCAGGAGCAGCAGAACCATACTGTCTAGGATATGTCTTAACAGCACTGTTACCATCTAATCCACATGTAAATGAGATTGAGTTGGCAGCAATCTTAATTCTATCGTTATTACTGAATCCATGATTGTTCATAGTAACAACCATCTTACCGTCAGCAGGTGTATATACAGCACCTCCAATTGTATGTGTAGTATGACCAGTCAAACCATGGTTATTCATGGTTAGTGTCATTACACCAGTAGATGAGTTGTACGCAGCACTTGTTGGTGTATGAGTTGTATGACCAACAGCACCAATACTTAGTGCTGTATTCCATGCAGGGTCAGGACCATTAGGTGCTGAAGCACGAGGATAAACATGACTTGTTGCTTGACTATCTTCGTCACACTTAAAGACTAAAGAACTTGTTGCTATCTGAATGCTTTCTCCAGTTCTAAATTCATGAGCACCGATTGATAGAACAATGTTACCAGTGTTAGGTGTAAAGACTGCGTTATGTACATCAAAATTCTTAAGTACAGATGGACCAACATTAACGATAATACCAGTATCAGTAATACCAATAATCTCAACTGGTTCATTTGATATAGGATCAGTTACACGAGGGTATGTGTGGTTAGTAGCATTGCTGTCCATTGTACATGTGAATGTCAATGAGTTATCAGCAATCTTGATGTTAGTACCAGTAGTTAACTTATGAGCACCAATGGTTAGAATTAAGTTACCAGTAGCAGGTTCATATACTGCATTGGTTGGAGTAAACTTCTGGATCTTAGAAGTACCAACATTAACAGTAAATGTATCTGTAGTCTTAGAAAGAATAGGTAACCATTGTCCACTTACAGGGTCAGTTAATCTTGGATATGTGTGGTTGCTGTAATGGTTGTCCATTGAGCAAGTTAATGTCAATGAATTATCAGCAACATTGATCTTATCTCCTACACCAAATCCATGACCTGCAACAGTCAATGTTAATAGACCTGCACCTGCATCATAAGCAGCGTTAGTGGCAGTATGACTTGTAGATGCAACATCAACGATCTCAATAGCAGTATCAAATGCAGGGTCAGCACCATAGTTAAGTGCTAGAGACTCATTTCTCATTACCTGAATCGCTAGATCTCTTGCATAGTTGCAGATCCAAATTGCTTCAGTAGAGTGTGTTAAACCTTCGTTAACATAGTACTCAGCAGCACGGATAATCTTATTGTTACCACCATGACGTAGGTTCCAAACCATAGCGTCAAGGAAGTCACTTAAGTCATGTACACAGTTGATGTTTCCACCAGGGATATTAAGTGAAGGATATTGATCTTTAGCAGCAGCAATAGTCTCTTCAGAGATAACACGAATATTTCTTTCTATTACATCAGCAGCGTTAATGAATCTATCTTTAACAGCATTACGTTCGTAAGATGCTATATCAACCATGTCGATTGATTCACCACCACCACCAGTAATACCACCATCATCATCTGGTGTATCAGCATCTGGGTTGTACATGTAGATATTCTCACGACCAAACGCATTACGGATAGTCATGGTAGCAATCTCAGTTGCTATCTTAAGAACACTGATACCTGCCTCATCTTCACCAGGAGCAACTCCAACGTTACATGTAATTTGACCAGTCTGTCTCTTAAGTCCATCTGTAGTAAATGATACAAATGAGTGAGCATTTGTATTGGTAGAAGGAACAGTTGTTAAGACCTGAACTGTGAAGTTATTAGCATCAACATAAGTTACAGGTAACCATGCTTTAAATGCAGGATCTTGAGGTCTTGGATATTGCTTAGTTTGAGCACCAGATCCAGTATCACAACTCATTGATAGAGCATTCTCTACGATCATTACATAATCATTTGCCTTAGTAAGACCACTAGCAGTTGCAGATACAAATGTATGTGCAGTTACGTTAGTAGAAGGAATCTCTGCTAGAACCTGAACATCAAATGTATTTGTAGTTACGTTAAGAATAGGTAACCATGATCCTGAAGCAGGGTCAGTAGAACGAGGGTATGTATGATTAGATACGTTATTGTCTAATGTACATGTAAATGTTAATGAATCATCAGCAAGTTTAATACTGTCACCAACACTAAATCCATGGTTAGTGCAGGTCAATGTCATAATACCTGTCTCAGGATTATAAGCAGCGTTCTCTACAGTATCAGTAGACTGACCAGTAAACGGATGTCCACTTAATGTGAAGTTTACAATACCTGTATTTGGGTCGTATGTTGCACCTGTTGGTGTATGAGATGTTTGTGATACATCAGTAATTTCTACAGATGTATTATAGACTGGATCTGTATCACGAGGATATGAATGCTCACTTACATAATCATCTCTATCACATGTAAATGTTAATGCTTCTTTCTTAAATCTGAAGCTCTGTCCAGCAACTAATTGGTGAGCACCAATAGTCATTTGTAATGCACCTGATACAGGGTTGTAATCAGCAGCAGATACGTTGTACTTAACTAGAGGAGTTGTACCAACATTAACTGTAATTGTTGATAATGTATATGCAGTAATAGCAAGAGACTTACCAAATGCAGGATCACCCTTACGAGGATAAGTATGTGTATCCTCATTCTGGTTCATATCACATGTGAAGGTTAAACCATCTTCATCAATAGTAATAGTATTAGCAGAGGTTAATCCATGACTAGGTATGGTAAGAATTAAGTTACCAGTAGCAGGTTGATAAACTACGTTTTGTGGAGTGAACTGAGCACCACCATTAGCAGTAATAGAGTTATTTGCAGCAGTTACAAATGTGTGGTTGTAATTACCACCTGCCTCAATAGCATTTAATTCTGCTCTTACAAATTGGTGTGTATGCTGACGACCATTTAACTGGATAAGATTGTTAGTCTCAGCATCAAGATACAACTTAGCAGCTTCATATGTCTTAGTGTTTCCACCTTTTCTAAGGTCATGTACAACTGCACTTAAAATATCTAATACGTCATCTACACAATTCTGAGCACCATCAGGAACAGTGAAGTTAAGGAACTTAGAAAGATCGTTCATTGTATGAACTGCTTCCCAAGCAATTACATTAGCGTTCTTCTCTAAGAGATAAGCAGCATCTAATATTCTATTATTATCTTGACGCTCTGGATTATAACCTTCTGGATCTATAGTGATAGTATCATCTCTATAAACTGGAATGTCTGTATACTGCATTGTATAGTAGTCATCCTGTGTCCATGTTGGGATACCCAATCCACCAGCATCATTACCTTGAGTAAGAAGAGTATTGTTAATAGACTTCTTACATAACATTCTCACATATTCATAAACATCTAATACAGCACTTAGTTCATTGTCAACCGAATAAAGTTCGTTATTATTGTTGAGGAACTTAGAGGTGTTGTACTGGATAGCATTAGTTCCACCTGTAACCAAGTCAGCAATAATAGCAGGAAGAATATAGGTCTTGATTTCGAAAGTACACTTATTAGGGTTAGCATTAGGGTTCTGATAGAAGTCATAAGTTGTACTGTTAATATTTGCTTGGTAAGTTGCTTCTAACCAACCAACTGCTTCAGCAGCAATTGCATCACGGTTTTGCCAAATTACATCACCTGCATCTCTGAATCTTTGACCTGTTGGTCCAAGAACATCTCCAATATCATCACATAATTTAACAATAGCATCCTGAATCTCTTGTGAAGCAGGAGATGAGAAGTTGTTAGGTATACGAAGTATATCAGTATACTGAGTACCACCATAAGTCTTAAGATCTGAACTTGTAGTTGTAATTACATAATTACAAATTGGTGCTAATTCTCTATAAGTGTAGATTGACTGAAGAATCTCATTAGCAATATGCTCTAAACCTTCGTATGCAGTTAAGTAGTTTCTAGCAGCAAGTGTACTGTTGTAGTTACCACCATAACGTAAATCTTCGATAACACCTTTAAGGATAAACTCTTTAGTATCTCTTAAACAGAAACTTGTACCCTGTTGAGGACCAACTCCATCAGCAGTATCACCAGGCATCACCAAATCAGGATATTTTGCCTTCATCTTCCAGACTGCAGTTTCAGCAATCCATGCTCTGTTAAGTTCTAAGATATCTGCTGCTTGACGATAAGCATCTCTTGAGATATCAACTTCCTCAACGATAACTTCACGTTTATCATAATCAACTTTAGTTGCCTGAGAAGCAGAATTGGTAGTACCAGTTAGAGTTGCATATGCTTCATTATTACTCATAATGATAGGCAACTCATTACTCATTGAGAAAGTAATACCAGTTGTAGATATTGGGAATAGAGTAGAAGGTGTAAAGGATGTAGTATACTTAGACTCTCCACCATAGAATACTATGTTATCAATATATCCAACATAGTTGTTCTGACCATTCCACTCAGCACCAATAGTCATCTTACGCTCACGGTAAGTATTAGTATCTGAATAGTCACTACCAACTTGTGAACCATTAACCCAAAGTTTGAGTATTTGACTGGTTCTAGTCATAGCAACGTGATACCAAGTATTAGCTGCCATACCATGAGCACCACTAATTACATCAGAACCATTAATCTTATACTTCAGGTTACCTGAATCAATATAAAGACTTGGGGAATTAACTTCAGAAGCACCACTTGTACGCATATCAAGTAGATACTTAGTAGTATTCATTGCAGTGGTAGGACGTATCCACATCTCAATAGTAAAGTCTGATGTACCAAATGCAGGTACAGTAGATAATGCATATGAGAGGTATGATCCTGAATCAAGTTTCAGGGACTTAGTTCCACTACGTTTTTCTACGGTAGTAAGTCTAGCTGAAGCAGGGTATATGGTAGTACCATTATTAGCAGCACTCTGGAATGTATGTGGATACCCACCACCAATCTCCAATGCGTCTGCTATTGCTCTTACAAATTGATGTGCAGAAGTATTAGAAGAAGGAGCACTGGTTAATACGTTAACAGTAATACTTCCATCCTGTCTAGTAATATTATTAGAAGAAGAAGTTACATATGTGTGTACATATTGCTCGTCTTCAGGAGATGCACCAACCTGAACACCAATGTTATTATTGTCTATTACAACAACTTCTAACCACTGGTTACTAACTGGGTCAGTTGTTCTTGGATAGGTATGGTTGGTAGCATTACCATCTTTAGTGCAAGAAAATGTTATAGAATTATCAGCAATCTTGATTCTATTACCTGTTTGCATTCCATGGTTGACAACGCTAAGTGTAAGAGTACCAGTCGCAGGTGTATAAACTCCATCAGTACTTGTGAATGTTCCAGCAACACCAACAGCATCTACATTAATCTTAGTGTTGTATACAGGGTCTTGTCCACCTGAAGGGTTACCTGTACCTGCAACTCTAGGATAAGATTTTTCTGTTGCTCCACTATCTTGATCACAAGTAAAGATCAATGAATTTGGCTTTAACCTAACACTGTCACTTACATTAAGATTATGATTACCGACATTAAGAACACAAGAACCTGTAATAGGATCGTAATCTGCACCAGTTACTTGTAAGTATGTCTTAGGAGAAGCACCAACATTAACTGTAAATGTATTAGTTGTAGTTTTTAGAATCTGAAGTTGTTGTCCTTGTCCAACTGGATCATCAGCACGAGGATAAGCATGGTTGGTTGCATTACCATCCATTGTACAACTAAAGGTTAATGCATTAAGAGCAAACGATACCTTATTACCTACAGAATATCCATGGTTATTAAGAGTAAGAGTTAACTGTCCAGTATCAGGATCATATGTTCCTCCTGTAGGAGTTATGTTAACATTAGATCCACCAGCATTATTGGTAATCTTACTATTAGTAATGTATTCTTTAAGATCAAATACACCACTAACAGTTTGAGCATATAACCATCTCAAACCAGAGTTTGCACCCTTAAGATCAAATGATGCACCAGATGTTGCTCCTGTTATTGTGTCACCAGGAACGAAGAATCCAGTACCACCTCTATTCTTATAAGCAAATTTGTAAACACGAATGTTCTCATTCTCTTGGTAAGTACCATCTGAGATAACTGAGAGTGCATTAACGTTATCAAGGTTACCACCTGCCTTAATGGAATTAGCAACACCAGATACAAATGTGTGTGCATAGTTACCACCAGAGATTACAGCACCACTGAGAGCATTTACAAATGTATGAGCATCAGTATTAGAGATAGCACCCTGTCCACCGTTAACATTAACTGTAATTGTGGTTTGAGTTACATTAGTAATATTCAGTGCAGTGTCGTGTGCATAGTCACTACCACCAGTACCAGTTGCAGATGATCCAACAGCACGAGGATATGCTGCTTGACCACCACCATTGTAAGCACACTGGAATGTTAATCCTTCTTCTAGAAGTCTAATACTTGTACCTGTTGTTAAGGTGTGAGCACCGATTGTTAATACTAAATCACCAGTAGTTCCATCATAAGTTGCATTAGAAACATCATGGTTAACTAGAGGGGTCGTACCAACGTTAATTGTAATTGTTGTTGCACCTACAGCAGTAATAGCAATCTGCTTTTCATACCATGGGTCAGTAGGACGTGGGTATGTCTTCTGAGCAGTATTACCATCCATCAAACAAGTAAATGTCAATCCATAAGGATCAATTCTTACAGTATCAGATGTTGTTAAACTGTGTGATCCAATGGTAAGAACCATGTCACCAGTTGTAGCGTTATAAGTTGCACCTGAAGGGGTAAACTGAGAACCAGTAAATGCAGTTGTAGCAATACCAGATAAAGTATCGATAGAAGTTGCTACGTTTGCACAGTTTGTTTCATTCTGGTTAGATCCTGAAGCATAATCTGGATCATAGTAATGTGCAACTCCAGAGTTCTCTAGATATGGAGCAGAATATGTTGTAGGATCGTTAAGGTTATAACCAGTAGAAGTAAGAGTCTGATCATACATCAGATTTCTCATTGCTCTCTTACATAAGTCTTTTGCCTTATTAAATGCAGTAATTGCTTCTGCTGTTTCTGGAAGACCATTGTTAATTGGAATTCCATTAGAATCGAAGAACTTCTTAGTAAAGGTTACGATTGCATAATTACCATCACCTTCTAGGTCATTTGCAATAGCATCAATAAAGTATCCTGTATCTCTATTACACTTGATTTCTTTAGGTGTATATCCACCATCAGGTAGAGTAAGATCAATAAGATCAGCTATCGATGCTGCTTCGAGGCATTCTTTAACATTGGTCCAAAGAGTTGTAAGAGCACTCTGCACGTCAGTACAGTTGTCAGCACCGTTATTAGTGGTGTTGGTACCTGCTGTTCCATAGTTACCGCCAGGATTAGGGTCAGCAGTAATGCCAGTATTGTTATTAGGTCCACTACTTTGCTCATTATACTTGTTATAAACAACAGCGTTGATAGTCTCAGAACCACTTAAAGTGTTCTGAATAGCATCTATCATATAGTCTACACATCTCTGGTATCCCCAGACAGTTTCAGTTTCTTCACCAAGAATATATGCCAATGATGTGCCATCAGGGAAGAACTTCTCTAAGAACTTACGAGTATAAACGGTACCACCCCATCCTGTGTCTCTTGATAGAGCATCGATGAGATAACGCATATCTCTCTTACATTTGGTAGCACTAGGAATTGTAGAACTAGGGAACTGGACAATCATGTCCTGATATGCCTTAGCAATAATCCATTCGCTATTTTTTTGTATTAAACGATATCCATCTTTAAATCTACCATACTGAGTAGTTTCTGTTTCTCCAGTGTAATAGAAATCAGGATAGTCGATTGCTATCTGTGAGGTAGCAAAATCAATAATTTCTTGTCTATTATTTCTTATACTTCTAGCAGCATCCTTATATCTGTTAATTGCATCAGTTTCAGCATTACCATAAGTTACGTTGATAGAACGTATTTTATCGTCATTTGAGATTGTACCACCAGTAAGATTGTCATATTCGATCTCAGTAGAACGTACTTCCTCATAATCTAGGAAATCACCGTTAATACGATCTGCTGCATTGGTTAGAGTGGTAGGAGTAATAGTTGTCTCAGAGATATTATCAAGAATAATATTCTGGTTAGATAGAGATATAAGTCTCTCAAATACTAATCCGAAGAATGTAGAACCTTTGTTGATGATAAGAGTATCTACAACGTCACCTAACTTAATATCACCTGAAACTATACCGTTAAGATTATTACCAGTAACTGTTTCACCATCTTGGAAAGTAGCAACAGATTTAGCAACAAAATACAATACAACTGGATTTGCTTCAGCATCTACTCTAACAACCTCTGCTAATGCACCAGAAAGACCACCAGTTAGTTGATCTCCCTCTTCCCAAGCAACTGCAGCTGCAAGGTTAATAGAAGTGATAGGATCTCTATAAGGAGAAATTCCAACAACCTTAGCAGCAATATTTGATGCTGAGGAGTATATAAAGTCATTTAAAAGAATATTGTAAGAACCTGTCTCATATTCAGCAGTACCAGATGTCTTAGAAAGAACTAAGAAGGAATCAGTGTTACCATCAAGGTCTAAGTTAGTTTCTTCGACTTTAGCGGTTTCTCCACTTAAAGCAACCTTAGTAACGGTTTCTGCGAACTCAAAAATGGTTGTTTGATTTAGATTCTCAATAGAACCAATTAAAGCACTAAATCCAGTTCTAGAAACGTCAATTCTCTCATTAAGTTGATAAGGACCAGATGTGATGTCAATAACGTCAATACTGGTTGCACCTGTAGCAACAACTCTAGAATTGGCATTAGAAGTGAATCCAGAAACGAAATCACCGATTTGTGGGAAAATACCACCAATAGTGTTTAGATTAAGTCTAGTAATCTGTAATATCTGTATTTCTACGTTTCTGTAAACAACCTTAGAATCTGGTCTTGGTGGTTCAGCAAATACGATCTGATTACCAACAATTTGATATGCAGTACCAGGTGACTGGATAACACCGTTTAAGGTGACCAACATCTGATTTTCTTTGATTATTACCTGATCACCTTCTACAGTAAGATTAAATGCCTTAGTAGCACCATCAAACTTATCTGAAATGTTATCTAACTTCTTAACGATAGATGTTAGAATTTCCTCGGAGTTTGTTAGTCTTTTCTTTCTGAATAGAACTTCAGAGTTGTTAAATGTAGAATATATTGGTTGAGCAGCACCAAATGATGTAATTTGGTTAACATTAGTATATTCGTTAATATTAACCTGTTTTGTAAACTCAGTACCAATCTTACGTCCAGAAACGTCCTTACCACCAGTCAATTCTAACTGACCGAACATATTAAATCCAGCAGGGTGGTTATTCTCTAATACCTGCTTCTTCCAACGGTTAATTGGAATTTGTGACTTAATAACGTATGAGAAGTTCTGATAGAAGTAAGAGTCCTGAATCTTCTGAACAATCTCGGATGGTTTACCAACGTCATCAATAAATCTACCAGATGTCTTGGTAAGAGCATCAATATTAAGAATACCTCTAGCAATGTTAACATTGTCGATGATACCAGATGCACGAGATATAACACCCTGAACCTTACCACCAGAAACAAATTCACCTTTAGGATTAACAATCTTAAGAATCTTAGGTCCAATCTGCCAACCATCGTTAATAGAAACTACACCGAAGGCATTTGCTAATTCATATGTCTCACCTTGGAATACTTCCTCAGATTCTAGGAATCTTGAGGTTTCTACAACAGCAGTTGCAGTACCACCAAATACCTCAGTTAGAAGTACCTGTCTACCATCACCTTGAGTCAAGAAGGTAATAAAGTTACCAGATTCAGCATCAGCAGGTGTTAGAGCAAATCTAAGTTGATCTGATTCTAATGAGTTAGCATCACCTGCAATAGCATAGTATATCTGTGTGGATGACAATGAAGTCAAACCAACTGAACTTGGTTTTGGTAGTTCACCAACTTCGCTACCAATATCTTCTGCTCTAAACTGTACAGCAGCACCAGTGGTTATACCATGTGGGAAGTTAAACTGTAGATAGTTAAGGTCTAAGTTAACAACATATGTAAATTCTGACTTAAGTAAAACTGTTGGTTCTGAACTATAACCTGAACCTGGATCCTTAACGATGATCTCAGATAGTCTGTTGTTCTTAACAATTGCCTCTGCATTTGCACCTGTTCCACCACCACCAGAGATAACAACTACAGGAGCAGAGGTATATCCAGAACCTGGGTTAGTGATCTTGATCTGTGAAAGTATTGAGGTGTTAAAGAGTTGTAAGTTAACTGGAAATGCAATCTCAGGACGTAGAGTGTAGTCATGTGAATATCCATAACCAAATTCATTGTTCTTAAGAGTCTTAATCTTACCAATCTGTGTACCAGTTAAGAATACAGATGCACCAGTACCTTCGGCAGGTATAACAACAGTTAATTCTGCACCAGAACCAGAAAGTGTAGGTCCAAGAATTCCTGGTATACCATCTACATCGATAGAACCAATTGTGTATCCAGAACCAGGATCAATAAGCTCAACATCACTGATTGTTCCTGAATCGGTCTCAGCATCTACAGTAACTGTGATGTTACATAGACCACCTTCACCATCACCTATAATAGGAATCTGTGTATATACACCTGTCGCATATTCAGTACCACCGTTAGCGATTCTTATCTTCTCGATCTTACGATCAGATGCAATCTCTGAAATAATTGGTAATTTTTTATAGAATCCACCTGCAGAGATCAACTTAATTGTGTTAATAGGTCCAATTGCTTTCTTAGAAGTTGTAGAGTAGTATGAATTGGGTTTATCCTGATCATCAACTCCAATCATTGCAGTATTAAATTCTGGTTCATGTTCTAATGGGAATCTGAACTCAGTATCACTAATAATTTCAGCAATGTTAAATGTACCATCATAAGGAGTCTTAATAACATCAATGAATGAATTGCTACCTACTGGAGAATTGGTAGATAGAGTTCTACTAGGATCAAAGTAATATGTAATGTTAGTTACTTCACCACCAACTGTAAACTTGACTATAGGTACCTCAGATGTTGATGATTGACCAGGAATTCCTTCACGTTCGATAACGTTAAAGGAGTATTCTAGTTTAAATTGATTATCTTGAGAGAATGATAGGTAGTATCCTAGGTTAGAAGCATCACTTAAATCAAACACATAAGAGTGGTTTCTAACCAACATTAGAGTTGGGTGCTTCGAAGATATCTTGACACTAGCAATAGCATTGTTATCAAATGTAGGATCTGAAACAGCATTTGCCCTCATTCTATAAGTAAAGTCTCTTGATGAGAAGATTTCTTCTACGAAGAATGATCCATCAAACTGTGTTCCCTGGAATCCCTTAACAAAGAGAATATCTCCTGCAGTAAATCTATGTGCACTAAGAGCAGAACAGTAGATAAGATCAGTCCTGGTCTCTGATGTACGAATAATATCCTTATCAAGAGTAACAACTAATTCTATTTTCTTAACAGTATCTACACCATTAATTTGACCAATTTTAGGGAAATCTTCCTTCGGCCCTGCCGTTACGCTACCACCAAGCGAAATTACATCACCAACTATGAAATCAGATCCAGGATATATCTCAAGAATCTTAACTCTATAATCACCAGGATCATAAGGTCTGAACCTAGCATATTGTGATAATGCATCATACTGTGACTGCCATGTCCATACTACAGTACCATCAGCTGCAGTACCAGTAGTATGTGTAGGTGCTACTGTACTAGAAACACCTGCTGTAGTACACTTATATCTCTGTCTTCCTGAATATACTTCATCATCTAGTGAGAATGACTTACTAGGACTCCATAGAGGTATAGATGGTTTTGGCCAAGCAGTAAGTGATAAATCAACTTCTATAGGACCAGAAACACTAATAAACTGCCATAGAACACCACCATCGGTTACTATACCAATCTCATGAGTAGGTGCAGTAGAACCAGAAGTAGCGTTGTTAGTTGCTTTGTATATCTTACCTGCGTTGTAAACCTGAGTATCTACAGTATATGCTTTACCAGTTACCCACTGTTCCTGTGTTCTTGCCTGTTCGAATACAACATCTTTAATAACATTTTCTTCACCAATAGCATTCTGATATAGATCAGTTGTATCATTATCAAAGTTACCGTAAATCTTACCAACCTTATACTTGGTACCAAGACCAGGATTATCTAAAGTGCCAGTTGGAACATCAACAATAGTACCATATGCCTGTACTATTCCCTGTGCATTAAGTTGTTGTAAAATTGTACCCTTAGTAAACTTAATATCCTGATTAAAGGTAAATTCCTTAACTAGGTCAATCTTCTGGTATCCTGCATCTCTGACGTAGAACTTCGCCATAGGAACTGCAGTTACCTTAACCTTTCTACCAAGTGGTGAAGGTATTGTAGAAGTCTTAGAAGCAAATGTATGTCCAGCACTGGTAAAGTTGTAACTTCCTGGTGCTAGAGTTGATACAGCATCAGAGTAGTCAAGAATCTGTAAACCAGATGAACCTGAAGTCCATACTGTTACAACAGGATTACTTAGACTGTTAATATTGACACCTGATGTTGCTGTAAACTTAAGTGCTTTAGTATGAGTAGTTTCAGCAAATGCACTATAGTCACCTCTCTTATCATGCTGACGATCAAACTTAATAATGTTGACTCTAGAGTCATTAGAAGTGATTCTATAACGTTCTGTTGGAAGAGTGAATGTTCCAGTGAATACTGCATTAGGATCTACAACAATATCATCTATACTTCCCAACAAGCAGTTACCAGTAGCAGGTGAAGTCTTATTAGCACCGATATAAAGGTCATTAAGACCAATGTTTGTTGTTACAGTTGCTGTAGTTACCTGTACACCATCAAAGTAAACAGAATACTTATATGAACCTAATGTTGGTTCTTCCTTAACTACTGCCCAATGATGGAAAGTAGAAGAACCCATAAGAGTCCAATATGTACTACCAACTGAAGCAGTAGTAGATCCACCACCACCCTGAGGTGCAATGGTCATCTCAATCTTACCCAAATTACCACTAGACGCATTACCATCTACAGTAACAATAAGACTATTACCAGTTGCATCATCAATGGTAAACATCTCAACCTTAGGGTTATTAGCAGCATGGGATGCTTCCATGCGACTCCATCCTGATACTGTCCACTTATTAGTTAAACCTGCACCTGCTATCTTCATATAAGCAGGACCACCTGAGAACTTCAGAGAACCTGCACCAAACTTAAATTCTGATGTATTATGAATACAAACAGCAGGGTTTGAGAAAGTTGTAGTTACAAGTGCTTGTTTTGTGCTATCTTCATCTAAATCATCAGCATTCTCGAAACGAGCAACATATGTCTGTACTGGAAGTTGCTTATTACATGGAATAATAACGTCACCAGAGTTATCTACTTGGTGAGTCCATGCTGACATACCAATATCATCTGTATCTTCGATATTAGTACTCTTAAGAAGAGTTCCATCATACTTAAAGTTCATTGCAACGATCTGACGATCATTATCCCAATACTTCAGATCAGCAACGATACTTACATTACCAAATACATCTAAATTGATACCTGCATGTTTAACTGCTTCGAAATTACCACTAGGAGCAATAATATTAGAGAACTCATATACTGGAGTACCAGCAGTTGTTGCAGAAAGTTGGTCTTGAGGAATCTTAAAGAATGCTATACCATAATTCTTAGTTCCATTCCACATATCACATATGAAGAATAGATCGTTCCATTCATCCAAAATGAATTGTGGTCTCTGTACACTACCACCAGTTACAGCAAGTCTCTTTGTGTAATTAAGTTCGATATTTGCACCATCATATTCCATCTCACCGAATAATATGTCATTATTATCAGCATCAACACCAGTCCAAAGGATCTTATTGTTTCCAATGAAGAATAACTGGTTCATTGTCTCACCTTCATCATCAGAAGCAAATTTACGCTTCTCTACAACGTCACCTAGGTTATTAAGTTGCATAATCCAGATATCGTTAGGATCTGGAGAGTTAGTATCAGTCCAACCGCAAATATAGACTCTTTGCTCATCATCTAAGTGAATATCACCTGCATAGTCTCTTCTAGCGTTTCCAGAGACACCTGCAATCTCTTTTTGCCATCTTACGATACCTTCAGGTGCATTTGCGTTATCAAACCCAGATTGATACTTAGCAACTAAAATATCGGGATTATAAGTCGCAGTTGATTGAGATTCAGTTTCACCAATCAAATATATCAATTCATTCTCTTCAGAAGTCTCATCGAGGTACATTGACTTCCAACGAGCAACTTTATTAGATGCAGAAGGTAAAAGTGTCCTATCCCAAACTAAAACACCCAAATCAGTGAATTTAGCAAGGAATGCAGAAGAATCACCATTAACTTGAGTTAATTCACCACAAATGTAGATATAACGATCTGAGGTGATCTGAGAATCGAATATTTGGATTTTATCTGTATCTTCGTAATATTCAGATAACCAATAGTAAGTTTTCTTGTATTGTTGTGGATGAGAGACTCTAATCTGTGGAGGAGCGTCTACATCGTATCCAAAACCACTATTAATGATATTAACGCTTCCAACCTTACCAGTTGTCTCATCTAGAACAATATTAAAGTTAACGTCTTGTCCAGACTCGGTAATGATCTCATATGTTGGTGGAAGTTGAGTATTATAACCTATACCACTTTGTGTTACTGTAATAGTCTCAATACCAGTAACAACTGACATATAATAACGCTTATTAGTATTGTCAGTAATAACTCTGCTATTAACAATAATTTCATCTTGTGCGATCAGTTCGTGATCAGTTGCAGTGGTTATTTTACCGTGTGGGACATCATTAATGATTTCCTTTGTATATGCAGCAATATCTCGGCCCTGGACCGACTCAATAATGGCAGAAGCCCCGAACCCGTCTGTACCTGTGTTATCGAAGAATAAAGTGTCATCAACCTGATAAGATATACCTGCGTTCTCAACAACGAATCCATCAATCTGTGCAGACTCGAATTTAGTGGTTGTATCAACCTCAATGTCAACTCTTGACTCTGCTGATACTCTAGGGAAGTAATCATAGATCTGTAGTGCTGCTTCTTCTGTTATTGCTTGTTCTGTTGCAATTTCAGCAGGAGATATAATTGCATCACCATCTAAGTCCTCAATTTCGAAGATAATTAGATCGCCTTCTCTTTCAGTAACAAATGAGTCTGCTTGTTGGTTTGGTTGACGCTCGATATCAATATCAACGTTAACATATGGATCTCTGAAACGTGCAACGTCTGTAGGGATATTTTCTTGTGTAGCAGTTAGTGATAGGTTCCAAAGATCAACAACTGAGTTAAAACTAGGTCCAATGATGTATGGGAAGACTGGTAAACCAGCATCTGACTCATCAATGGTTATAAAGTATGCATATGTACCTGCAGGATAGTCTGGAGTCTTACAGAAACGTCCATTGTAAGCATCTAGGTCACCTTGCTGGAATGTGTACTTATAATCGTTCACAAAGTATCCTGGTGGATATGTTGCTAGTGAAGGACCATCAATACGAGCAGGAGTTGGGTTTGTATCGATATCATAAACAATTTCTGTCTTTAAAGTGTAAGAAGAACGCATTCTTCTCATACCACTGTTCTGATCAGTAGGATCGATGTATCCATAAGGACCATAGATGGGGTTACCATCAAATGCCCATCCAATGATAGGAGAGTGACCAATATTAGAAGGAACTTCTTGGAAACGATTAGTTTCTGGATTTAAGAAGACATTATCACCAATTACATAACGTAATTCCTTAGGATCGGAAACGTGAGCATATTCACCACCATATTGGTTATTAAAACCAGTAAAGACGTATCCACGAGCAACATCATACTTTCTCTTAAGAGATCCGTCAGTATTTTGTGCTGTAGGGTTAGCAGGATCAGGATCTAACTGATATTCTATATTTTTATTCCACTGGAAGACATCAGCAGTAAATGTTGCTAATTGACCAACTGCTTCCAATCTAACTGTTGTTAAACCTTGTGTATATCCAACACCCTTGTTAGTAATGGATATTGAGATAACTTTACCCTTATCTTCTCCTAAAGTACCAATAACAGCAGTTGCTTGAGCACCAAATCCATCACCATTGATAAAGACCTTAGGTGCTGATGTATAAGCATCACCAGAGTTAATAATAGCGATAGATACGATTCTACCGTTAATAACGATAGGTTGTGCTAGTGCACCTTCACCAGAATTAAGTTTTATGGTCGGTGTAGAGGTATATCCGACACCTGGGTTAGATAATGTAACTGCACTGATTGGACCTCTTACAGAAGCGATTGCAAGTGCACCAGCACCGTTTCCACCAGTAATTGAGATAGTAGGTTGTGAAGTATATCCAGTTCCTGGGTTTTCTACAAGAATTCTTGTTACTCTACCGTTAGTAACAACCGCTTGAGCAGTTGCACCACTACCACCACCTCCAACGATAGAAATTAGAGGTTGAGTTGTATATCCACTACCTTGTGCAGTAACATCTACAGTATCTAATGCTCCATTAACAGTTACAGTTGCTGCAGCACCTACACCGCCACCACCAGTGATTTCTAGAGCAGGTCTTGATCCTGCATCATAATCTACACCTGCATTAGTAATATTAATAGTAGTTAAAGGACCAAAGGTAACAAATTCACTAGATTTGTAAGACCAAGCAGAAACACCGTTAACCCAAGCACCAATTGGATAGTTTGCACCAACATCTGTTCTTGTGGAGATAGTTTCTACGGTTCTAGGGAAACGAAGTAGTTTTCTTTGGTTTCCTGGAATCATTGCTGACCCTTGGAAAGGTCCAACCTTATAGTTGGGCAATCCAGACGCTGCAATGTAAACGTAATCAGTATTAAAGAATGCGTTCTGTATATTAGAAGTAAATAGCGAAATTACTTCATCAATAGTACTTTCAGTTGACTTTCCTCTGTTAAGGTCAACTGAAAGAAGTATATTACCCTGTGGAATGATATCCATTGGGGTAGGAATGCTATATGAGAAGGTAAAGTCATCTAGACGAGCAGTAACCTCAAAAGAACCATTATAAACAGCAGGGTTTGCACCATAAATGGTAACTTGGTCTTCTACAAGCAAACCGTGTGGGTTAGCACAAACAACAGTTGCAGTTTGGTTGTTAAGACCACCAGGAGTGATGCTAGTAACGCTAATTAACTTCTTAACGTTGTATAACCATGATTGTAACCTCTCATCTTCATCAGATGAACCTAGAGCAGCAACATTTAACTTATCTCCAGGCAAATAGTAAGAACCACTGTCTTCTAGAACTGTAGTACCCGCTTCAGCAATACCAAGGACTCTTAATTTGACTTCGTTTGATAATCCTTTGTTTACATAGACGAAAATGTCTGAATAGATGATTGTACCAGGATCCCAATCCTCTACAACTCCATTTTTAGATCTAGTACACTCAATAAACTGGTTTAGTGACTTTTCCTTGTACTGTACAGTCTCACTATCATCAATAATAATGGTTCCGTTCTTTTCTGGCCATCCAATAGTACTATCAACCGTAATTATGTTACCATCAGTTGTTAATGGTTCTACAAGGTTGGTTCTATAAGGAATCTTAAAGACACCTGTTAAAGTTTCTTCAGAAATCGCCAATTCATAGATTGTGTCAGTTCCTTCTATGATAGAAATGACGTTTTCGATCAAAACAGTAGCATCTTTGATATTCTGGTCAACAGGATCTGCTTCTTGGACTAATTGAGCATTTTCCAAATCTGCAGGATCACCAGAAATCAGTTTTGCACGCAAAATGGTGTCAACAACCCAAGAGGCATCAGAAGGTTTGAGTAATTCGTCTCTAGGGTAGAATATATCAACTTCTTCACCAAATAAAATCTTAAAGAGGTATTGAGCAGCAGTTTTCGTACCTTTGGAAAGGTAGAAGTCCTTAATTGTCTTAATAACCTGAATCGGATTGACTTGGGTGTAGTCAATATTGATTGTAGGCATATATTGACGACGGAACTTGTCAAATACCTGTGAAATGATCTGTGAATCAAGGTTTTTGACAACTGCACCAGTAGCATGGTCACTTTGCCTTAATTGACTCTCTTTTGCAAAGACTTGATTACCAAATTTATCAAAACTAACAACTTCAGATACACCTCTAGCACATCCTTGTAATGAAGATGGTTGATATTCCTTACCAGAGGATAAAATAGTAAATCCAGTAACTTCTCCAAATCCAACGTCACAAGAAGCCTGTGCTGCCAAGGGTTCTGCGATGTAAACTGTGGGAGGTTCAGTTGTAGAGTAACCTGTACCAAAGTTTATAATATTAATGTCTGTGATAACACCGTTAAAGACAGTTGCAGCAGCTGCTGCACCAGTACCACCAATTGACTCTCCTAGTGATCCTTTACGGTCATCTACAATGTATACAGAAGGTGCATCAGTATAACCAGTACCACCAGTTAATAGATTGATGTTAGTAACACTACCATTAGCAACAGTTACATCTAATACCTGTGCACCAATAGGTTGTACAACTCTTGCTCTTGGTGGTGTAAGATATCCACGACCTCTGTTGGTGATAGTAACAGCAACAATTTCACCATCTGGAGAAACAGTACACTCAGCAACAGCGTCAACGCCATCAGTAGGGGCTTTGTCGATGTAGATCGTAGGAGGGTTACTATAGCCGATCCCGCCATCAGTGATTGTAATACTTCCACCATTTAATCTACCCTCCGAGTCGATTGTTGGATCTGATATTATAGCACCACTAGGATTAACAAAACTTATAGCAGGTATGAAGTCATATCCTGATCCAGAGTTTGTAATTCTAATAGAATCAACTTGACCAGTAGTATCATCAACAGTGATTGCTGCTTTTGCACCTGAACCGTTGATCATATCACTAGGTTCAGTGATCTTAACCTTAGGTGGGTTGTAAGAAGTGTAACCTTGACCACCGTTGATTAACTGAATGTCCTTAATACCAGCAACTAGAGTTCTTGCTGCAGCACCTTCGCCTGTTCCTGAAGCAGTAACAGTAACTTTCGGTGCAAAGTTTAGTTCATATTTCTTACCACCCTCTTTTACCTGAATTTCTTCGATTTCACCATTTAAACCAACACGAGTAACCGCTTTAGCACCTATACCAACAGAAGGTGACACATATTCGATAGAACGAATATGGAAAACGTCTTGTTCAGTGATATTAACGAAATATTTGACCCTAGTGTTGTTATCAGTCAACACATAATCAAGATATGGTCTTAACAGAACACCATTACGGTTAATAATAAGACCGATCTCTGAAATTGGAGAATAAGGAAGAAGATCGTACTCCAATGTCATAGAATCTGTTCCTGACAGTGTAGAAACTGAAGGGAAGACTAATTCTTTAATTACAGAATCAGCAAAACCAATGTAATAGAGGATTCTAGTAGAACCAACTATATCAGTACCTATTCTAGTTCTAGGAGCAGTAGTGAAAGTAATGTTAGTTCCACTAATAGTATAATCCACATTAGGAATCATACTCTGATTGTAGACTATGACTGCTAAGTGCTCTGCTGAGACAGGTGAGACTGGTGTTCCTAGGAACTTAAGTGGGAAGGTTGTTCTTGCTCCATCAAAGTCGAAAAATGGAGATTCTAATTCTTGTCTTTTCTTATTAAATTCTTCTAATGATAATCCTGGTGTAAGAATAGCATCAGGACCACGAACTGTTTCTCCATAATAAATGACTTCATTGTCAATCATGACAGATCCGTCTTTAGGCATGAATCCATCGATGGACTCAACCTCAATTAAAGTATTCGTTGTATCAACGTCTTTAATCAGAGTAGTGCTAGATGCGAGCACTTTCTGATCATAAGCATCAATATCAAGATACTCTAGAATATTGTTTAAAAGATCGAAGGGACGACCAGTTTTCTCTTGAGATTTATAATACTCAAAGAGAAAATTGACAAATTGCTCGTCTTCGTTTTTGATAAAGTCAGGTAACTGACCCTCAACTCTATCAGAGATATTAACAGAACTTAAGGTTTGCATCTATTTTTAGAAACAGGATTCGACTTCTGGATACTCGAAAGCATCAATTGGGTAACTAATGATATTTATTGGGGTTCCACCGTAGTTCCAACCACCAAAGTTGTTGGGATCAAAACTTGGAACAGTTGTTGGGTTAGTAACAAAATCAATTGGATATACTTCAGGGTTAAAGATCGTAGGATCAACTCCTGGTGGAATTGTAATCGAATCTGAATCTGGATATACAACAACGGGAATTCTTTGAGTGCCATCCGATGTATCAGCTACATCTAATGGTCCTACACAAACTACACCATTTTGATAATCAACGGTACCTATACTATTGTTAAGAATAACTTCTTTCTCATTACGAGTCGTAACCAAAAGAAGACTTCCTTTACCATCATCACGAATATTTACTGGTACTAGCACCTCAGTGGTTCTATTCCCAGAGGCATAGATAGCATCTGATGCGTCTGAACTGGCAGTACCACCACCAGCAGTAGATCCATCTGCTAAGAGGTCTGCAAGGTTCTCTGTGTACCCTGTAGCATAGAACTTACCAGATTTAACTGATGAATATTTAGGTGGGCAATTACCGTCTCCTGCGTCGTTTCCACCTAAGTCACTTGGGTTTGTAATTGGGTTACCGTAGTCTAAACATTGAGTAAATACGTTTCCAAATGTAAATTGGTCTAAATTCTGACCCATAGTAAGTTGTGTACTTGTTCCAGAGATAGCATCATCTGAAGCATCAACCATTGAGTTAAATTTAGATTTCTCCAATCTATTGTTAAACCTACCTTCACGGTTCTGACCGTTAAATTGGTCAATAGATTTGAGAATTTCAGTACCTAATTCATTTGCCGATCTAGAAGTCTCGTTACCGTTATAGAAAGGATAAACTTTAGGTGTAATATAGAATATTCTTGGGTCAACGATCACTGGTTCGATAGATGCCATCGAATACTTCAGTAATTGATTCTTAATACGAACCTTTGTAGTGGTATTAAGGTTAACACCTGATTTTGACCTAACAGCAATATAAACTTTACCGTAAATAGGAGGATTTAACTTCTCACCACCATATGCGGTAACTGCTGCTGCTTGGGGATATAGAGTAGAAACGATATAAGCATAATCATCTTCTGTAACTGCTCTAGACTGCGTTGAGAACTGCCTAGGAGCACGGAATTTGACTGCTAACGCTGATTCCCTCTCAGTACCATCTTGACTGCTGTCTATGGTCGCTAGAGACATGCTAGAGGGAGGTATAGCACGACCAGAGGAGTCTATTGCTTGACCAATAAAGGCAAACTTAGTACATCCGTTCGCTTCGGTACCTGCTGTGCTTACATACTCTAATATAATGAACTCATTATCAATTAATTTACGTCCTAGAACTCCATCACCGAAGATTACCTTGTATCTAAGGTCTTCAGTCTCCTCTAGGAAGTAGTTTCTTGATGTAGATGTCAAATCTACCACGTTAGTGGATAATGAATACTCATCGACCTCTACAGACTGCTCTGAAGGTTTAACAGAAACAGTCAAAATTTCTGTATCTACTGATTCCGCAGGTATTACATACTGCTGCTTCTTAGTATCATCAACAGTATAGGTAAATTTAAGTAAATTGCCTTGATGGATAATTACTTTACTAAAGTTTGCTATACCAGTGTTCTGATCGACTGTTACTGTAGTGTCTTTCAGCAAACAATAGGTGAATGTGTCATTTGTGTTACTGGAGATGAACACGTCTCCTTTCTTAATAGTTACTGAGTCTGGATATGATTGTCCTCCTGGCACTAACGCAGTCTGAACTGCCATTCGTACACATGCTTTCGATGCTTTAATGGAACGAGGGGTATAACCAAGCTGCTTTGCTATTCTTACAATATTATCCCTTACCGTTGCTGACTCAAGGAACGCTTCATTCATGCTCATGTTAGCATTAAATGAAGTGTAGAAAGTGTTATAGGCAAGTATGTCTATTAAGTACGAAGCAGCTGATCCCTCAAAGTCATAATCTGAAAACTCATCACGAGTACGCAAATAGGACTTAATGGACTCCTTTATCTCAAAGAAATCCAGACTGGTTAATTCTGATGGGGTAGCTGGCATTTTAGGTTCTCTCTAGGATGAACTCTACTGTTTGTGTAACCTGTTGACCGACTATAGTATAGGCGATTCCAACATCAAGGGTATTCTCATCTTCTGTAGGTTTTACCACTACATTGTTCACCTCAACCCTAGGTTCTAGCCTAGCAATTGTATTAAATATTTCATCTCGAAGATCTTCTGCAAGAAAGACATCATATGGTTCGAATAGTAATGCACTTACTCTTGATCCAATATCATACTGATAGGGTCTCTCGCCAAATTGGGTCAAGATCAAATTACGAACAGATTGCTTAATTGCATTCTCATTTTTGACAGCACTGAAGTCCTTAGTGTTGGGATTCCTTTTAAAAGCGACTGCTAAGTCTTTAAATCCCCTACTAAAGAACTTTTCAGATCTAAACTTGTAGGCTGCCATTATTTAGTTTTTACAACAGTTATCTGGATTATTTATAGCACTTTGTAGAAAGTATACTTAAGGAATAATTCTTCACCTTTCTTGATGGGTTTTATAGTCCTCATATGATATATTTTACCCCACTCCTCTTCTTCATATACTTTGACACAATTAGGATCTTCACTATGATTTACAAACCCTCCAAGAGGAGTTCTCATAATCTCTTCATCCACAACAACATGTGATATACCAAGATAAACATCATCTGGTATATCCTTAGTAGCAAAGATGCCCTGTCCTGCGACAGGGCTGTCTTTCACATGCAAACAATCAGGTAGTGCTTTATAGGTCACCTTCCTTGTCCTCTATACTTCTTCTTAGCATGGTTACGGGAAGTAGCTGAAAACTTAGTATGCATAGACTGTCCCTGACGGGTCTTCTTGGGCTTAGCTTCTACTACCTGTTTCCCTGCGACGTAAATTGCCATAATCTCCTGTAAGTGTTTCTAAGATGATAGCACATTCGGACTACCATATGCAACCACTGATGAGCATGGCCAAGAAAAGCCAGGAAATCCGATACCTAGAGGATCTAAGATCCTACCTATAGGTAACTTGTAGCAGAATACGGTTTTCGATTGTGCAATGAGAAGTCTTGTGTGACCTATTCCTCCGTCTTCTATGGTCAACATAGAGCATGGATAAGGAACTGGTTTCGGACACACGGATTTTCCACACGGGCACATGTGTATTACTATATTAGTACACGGTGATGGGTGATTAATGAACCTGTCACCAAACGTCATAGTTGGTAAGAAGTTCGTTAGTACCGTTGCCTTAAGTGGATGTAGCGGACCAAAGGGTATCAATGCTAAAGGTGGCCACCAACATGTCCACTGTTTAATCTTGATAGGGTACATAGGAGGTGGTCCTGCACATCCCATGACACAATGAACTGTGGACGGAATACATATCCCGTGCCCAGAACAAGGCAATCCCGTAATTGGTGCTACTGGTAAGAGAAATCCGTATGCCATAATTTAAGTTTCACTAAAATGATTCTCAGGTATGATAAATTCTTTATCAAATTCGTCCCTATCCGAATCGGATGGGTCATAGGATGCTGGACTTATCCTCTTAGTATTATCTATTAGAGTACCAGGATTAGTCAAATTAGTCATATTTCCGAATACTAGGTCACATTCACTAAAGTATGGGTTACCAAAGTTCTTAATAGACTCACCATAGGTGATAGTAGATCCCGTATTGTAGTTCAGCACCGTCATTGTTCCGTTAAATGGTCCAAGAAGGATCTCAAACTCACTCACGAGTCTCGGATTTATAGCAATTGCTGCGTCAGATACGAAATCAAGTGCTAAATGTCCCGCACAAGGAGGATTGGCAATATACCCAACTCCCCAATAACCCGTAGATGCAGTTTTATTGGTACCTGGGTTTGCAGGGTTATATCCGCAATACACATCTAAGCATCCATTAGGGTTACTAGCATGACGGAGATAGGTATCCCAACATTCATTAGGAGGCACTCCATTTACGGGCATGGCTACAGTTATATCCGTATAACTCCATTGTCGTACATCAAGTTCCTGCCCAGTCTCAGGATCCTCCTCATGAGCAATCCATGTATAGGAAGTTCCTGGTGAATGGTTTGTTAAATTGCCACCTAACCAAGTTTGGAACTGTTCATACTCCGAAAATCCTCCTCTGTTGTAATCATAGGTATTTTCATCACTACCAACAGGTACAAATACTATATCAGATGCATTACTTGGGTCACGATAACATCTTCCTTCGATATCACCTCGTTTACATGGCCAACACTTGCTATTTCCACCTGGACCTGAGTCTCTAGTGAAGGTTAAACTGGGTTCTGGCATATTTCTTAGGAAGTTCATGAAATCTTGCCCCTGAGGACCAGTTGTATGCCCCTCTAATGCCATAGAAACCCTAAAACTAGCCTTCTCTGCCTTTGATGCACAATATTTGTACACCATGTACCCATATGCCCTCTGTTTCTTCTCTTCATTTAACTCAATATAAGGACAAGGTATGTCAAAGAAGCGAGTAGCGGTGTAAAGTTTAGGTTGAGGGAGTTTAATACAGTTCTTTCTGTTATTCCAACCCCATAAATCAGAGAATCCGTCACTTCTATCGTCTGTAAGTCGTACCGCACTCAACATATCGGGGTATTGGTTGTTCATCATCTCTCTAAACCGTGGAGATGCCTTAATTGGACCTGTTAAATCGTCTGCAGTGAACAATGCATCCTCAAAAATGTTAGGAAAATCGATTCCTATACAGGTTGCAGGGAAATTAGAGCATAAATCCGTACTCTCATCATCATAATCCTTGATTCTAAGGTAACCAGTAGGGTACTTTGTAGTAAATCCGTTCATCATAGTGTTAAAACCACCTATGATACCGTCATCCATCTGGTTTATCTCCTCTTCTTCAGCATCAGACCCACTTTTGATCGCATCTTTTAGTCCATTCTCTGCTCTAATGTTGTCTTTAAAGGTTTTTGTTGATAAATTTACGTTAGGACCACGCATTTTATACTCTTCCTTCTCAGTATCAACGATATAGATGTTCGGTTTGTTGTTTGGATCGGGATCATACCCTGATCCACGGTCTTTAATCAGTATTTCTACTATAGATCCGTCCTCATTAATATTTGCTATCTCTAAAACTGCTTTCTTTAGCGGAGTTTTACCTTTTCCTTCACCACTTGCTCTCCGTAATTGCTTCGATCCTGTGTTTACTACAGTATTTGTACCTTTTATTTGCACATCACCCTGTGAAGCACCCTTACCATAGGGCATTAAGTTCTCTCTTTCCTGATATGACTCACTCATATCCTCTTCTAGCACCGCAGACTGCTTCTTTTTGATATCTTTCATACCAAAATTGTTCTTAGTACCGTCTGGATTGTTAACTGGGTCGTTCGGAGAGTTCACAAATTGCTGATCCCAACCGCCCATGTTGTGAAATACCTTCCTTGCATTGTCATTAGCGGATCTTTCAGTCAAAACTGCAGGTTGTTCTATCTCAATCTTCGGTTGAGCATACCCAAATCCACCATTAATGATATCTACACTCTGTACTTGCCCCTCAGAATTGATATTTGCTCTTAATTCTGCTGAGTCTAGGGTACGATTTGCTATTAATTGTTGTGGATCTATCTCTACACGGTAGTAAGTGATCTTTTTAGGGAACTCATACACCCCAAAGAACGCACCTTTGTCCCTAATACCATATCCAGCAAGCACTTGTGCTACTCCACCGTCTGTAGAAGTGTATGAACCGTTGTATGTAAAGGGTGCACCTGCTATATCTCTACTAATATTCTTAACTCTAGTCTCTAAAGTGTAAGTACCTGCACCTAATGTCATAGGGAAAGTCTCATTACCCATACCATTAGAGTAATTAATCTCCCTATCCACAAGGACAGTACTACCAGAGTCAGTGATTTTCATGTAACCGTAGTTGTCAGACTCGATTCTTAAGGAGTAAGTACCTGCACTAGGGATAGTAAACGTCGCAGTATGCACTTGCCATACACCAATATTAGGATCTACTGCATCATCTGCTGGTTTTACAGGGTATATACCGTATGCATCCATGTGTGCTGTCCATGGAACAGCAGCATTAGTAGGTGCACCTATAGCAATCCATGACCCTTTCTCTGTAACTGAGTTAGTAATCTCCCCACCACTACTATTAGTAATACGCCAAGCTACGCAAGCAGGGTTAACATACCACTTATTGTCATCAGAAGCATCCCAACTAAGCTCCATATACCCTACTTTTAGTTCATCACCGAAATATCTGACCTGTGTAATGTTCCATCCGTTGATCTTTTCACCAATAAAGAAGGATCCTGTAGCAGTTGTGTACCGAAATAGTATTCTTGTACTGGTTGTATCCGCAACTAAGAACGATTCATTGACATTTTTAGACTTCATGTCAGATAAAGTCATCTTAGTTTTAAGTGTCTCCCAACAATCTGACCTCACTTCGTAGAATCTACTGTATTCTATAGGTACTGGTACGCAAGAAGGACACCCTTCAGCGTCAGTTGAGTTAGGACAACACGCTGCATCACTCAAACTGAAGTTAATTCCGTAGACAGGACCGTTCCATGGGTACGTTGTATCATACAAATAGTATATAAACTGCGAATCATACGACTGCTCGAATGAAAGATAGCGGGGAAGTGCTGCTTTTACTGCACCATTCCTACCATAGAACCACTCAAACAGTGCATCTGTGGTATTAACACCAGCTACATTGTCTGGATTACCCCAACCTTGGATCGCAGGTACGCCATTTTGCTCTCGAAGATACTTTAAGAGCGTCCACTCGTTATTCCATTGGTACCAATTCGATCTATTTACGTTACATTCCCCTGTTGGACCTATAGATCCGATGTCAGCATAGGTGGTTACAGCACTAGAACTCTTGTCTAACTCAAAACAGTAACCAACTATACCTACATATCCCCATAATCCGTCTCTTGTGTCCTTACAATCAGGTACCCCACCACCAGGATTCTGCAATCCTACCTCTTGTGCAGGGTTGATGGTGTAAAAATGGTCTCTCTTAGACGTATTGGTGTTGTAATAATACTCATAGAGAGGTCTTACTGACTCTCCTGCTGCTTTATATACGTCTGCGTTCGCTTGACTTGTCCAAATATACCCTATAGTCTCTACATTAGCGTACCCCGAAGGTGGAGACTGTGTAGTAGAGAGCATTGTGTCGTTCAGAGTTGCATTATAATGCCTATACAACGCTGTAGAACCTGCTGCTTGCTCTCTTGCTATATGAAATACTGCTCTTCCGTCACGAGGTTCACGGTTATACCCCTCCATGACTTGTTTTGCATTAGGATCATTGGGAAAATCAGTCTGATGATCTAATACTTTCTTATTAGTATAGGTATGATCTTGATATTTACTACGATACCACCTATAAACGGGTCTCCTAAACCCATCACAGTTACCTACACAGGTCTCATCATCATCTCCAAGATATAAAACTACGTCCTTACCACCTATCATCGATCCTGGACCGAAGTTGTTAAAGGTTATCTGGTAATTGGTACCTGGTCCGCTATGATTATCGTGGGATTGATACCCACCAAAAGCAGGACGCTGGAATGTTTGTCCAAAAACAGCTTCCGAAACAACGTTGGGATAACTACGACCAGTTTCTATGATATAAGCTGGCATCTATTCTAATTCTTTGATACGACCCTCCAACATATTTAGTCTCGTATACAGATCGTCAAAGAGTTGACCTAGATTAAGGTAGTCTTCATACCCCTCAGGTTTATATTTCACCATATCAGCACCAGGCGGAGGCATCTTACTAAATGCTTCTTCCATATGCTTAGAGCGTTCAGCAAGGTTTTGGAGTGATTTACCTATCATCTCCATATGCTCTTGATACTGATTTAAAAAAGATTCATCCATAATGAAACGACGGTATTTTTTTTCTTAGACCTGTTTAGGTGTCTCGGTCTCTACCTTATTAAGTATAACAGACCCGTCAACATCTTCCTCAAAGTCCAGTAACGTGCCTTCTACCCACCCTAGATCATCGACTAGGTTCTCTGGGATTCTCATAAAGAAATCACCTTCGTCATCTAATTCTAGTTTCATGGCATATCTATGTTCCATATTGTTGTATTATTGCTCGACATCTTATATAGTTTAAGATTTTTTTCGAAGTACCAACTCTGTGTAACTTAGGTACATACTACCTTCTCCCTCTAAATCCTCAATCCTCGAATATCCTTGGTATGGATGGTGTAGCATATATCCTCCCTCTAGGTATATTCCGATATGATTACATAAACGATGCCCCTCAGCGTTCCTATACCCGCCTCTGAGAGGGTCTATGTACAGTCTCATAATCATGACATCACCTTCCTGCATAATGGTATGGTCAAAAGGTTCCATGTTGTTACCCTTATAAACCTCTGTGTTGCCGACAGGTGCAGCATTCTGTATGTAATCTGTTTTAAAGAAGTACTTCTTCTCTGAGGGATAGTCATACAGAGGTATCCCATACTGTTCCTCATAAAACTTTAGGATAATATTATAGCAACCTCCGATTGCCTGTTTATTATTCCACCACGGTAAGTCCATATAAGACTCCCATTTCTGCCATGTGTCTGAATAAGTCGGTCTTACCATTCTCTTTTTAATTGTCTCACATCATCTGTACCGTAGAGTGCCTTACATTTCTGTAAAGCATCCTGACGTAAATTAGACTCGCAAAAGAATTCCACCTTCACGAGTCTATTAGATCCATAGAGTACCTGTGCTGTCCACCTAGTCTCTTGCATTATGCAGGTACCACATTAAATGTTAATGATATACGATTGTCTGTCATATTACTCTCATACCCATGTGTTAGATTGCTAGGGTATATAACAACATCTCCACTCTTAAATGGTACAGTTGCCTCCTGTAAGTTAAATGCAGTCATCTGTTTAAATGGTAGCATCATAACAGGGAACATCTGAGACTGTACCTGACGTTTAAACTTTAAAAAACTATGCTGTTCTTCCACATAGTTGATAAAGAACGTACCACTAAACACACAGTTAGCATGTTCATGTGGTGCATAGATAGCACCTTGATGTGCAACCTCTACATATACGTCACTGATACGAAACTCTGATGCATAGTTTAATCCTTCATTGTTATGAAAGTGTACGCATTCCATCAGTTGCTTTTCCAAATCAGGCATATCCTTAAGGATCTGATTTGTCTTACCTACCTGTTGTACGTTATGGCATAGAACTTGTCTCTCGTTTATCTCAACGAAATCCTGATTCTTCATCCATTTCAGTACAGGGTCTACGAACTCCTCGATGTTAAACTTACTCACAGGAGTCATAAAGAGTCCATACGTCTCCTTGTCTAGGCGAACGTGTTCACTGAAGTCCTGTTTGATTTCATGTATGCTCATTGTCAGATTGCTTAGGTTTCTTAGTACGCTTCTTTATTAATTTAGCATACTTAACATCCTCCTTAGTATACCACCCTTTATGCTCTTTGGCAAGTTTGATGATTTTCTTTGCGGATTTCCTATCCGACTTTCTCTGAGTCTCATCCATATGAGAAATTTTTATATACGAAAAATATTTTTAATATAACATAATATAACGACCCCTCTGGGATACGTTTATAGCTTAGATAGACGGTACTTTTTTAATAACTAACAACAACTAACGCAAATTAACTGTCCTAAGTGTTAATAACTGTGTATGCACTAAATGTTATTAACTGTGTGGTCCTTAAATGTTAATTAGTCTCTCTAATTACACACAGTTATTAACACTTAGTGGGGTCACGAGTTGTTGTTAATTAGTGGGTGCAATATGTCCCCTTAATTGTTAATAACTGTGTGTGTACTATGTGTTAATTAGCGTGTGCTGCTATGTATCACTAACTGTTTTAACAATTAAATGTTAATAACTGTGGAAAACAGTTGTTGTTAATTAGTGTCCTCAATATACCCTACATCATAACACAAACCCTCTGCGATAAAGTAATCACATAGTTGCTGCAAATTACCATGCAATTCTTCACACAAACCTGTGTCAATTAGTCCCTGTGCTAATACTATCTGTTCGTCAGGTGGTAGAGAACCAGACTCGTACAATTCCAAAAGAAATTGTAAAGAATAGGGGATAGATTTCATGCTAATTGTTTACTAAAACTCTCAGCATCTTTCAGTGCTAATTGATAAGATCTAAACGGACCATTCTTATTACATTGTGGGTAATCATACGCCCAAAAGTGTTTACTACCCTTTGTCCACAATTTAACATTAACTGGGGGCGAAGTTTCCAACGTAATTGTTTTAGTCATGAGAGGCAATTAAGGCAAAGTTGTTGTTAACAATTAAGGCAATATAGGCATCTCTTCGTTGTTACTTAGTGTGCTAATCACGCTTGGGTTTGTGATACTTTTCCACATACTCTGTGGAATAAGTGTTAGAAACTCCCTTCATATTAGGTCGGGATTGTTTCCTCTTTTCTCTCAAACTTTTCGCCCTATTAGATGAATAGAGGTCATTACGTTTGTATGTCCTACCCATGGGTAATTGTGATCGCTAAGTATCACTTAGTAACTGTACTCATTATATATACTTTTTCCTGGAAAGTCAACCTCCTATGTGATAATTTGCTGTGTGTCTACTATGTGTTGACAACTCTGTGTTAATATGCTACGCTTTGAGACAACAATTGTTCCGTAGATTAATGGATCTATTTAACACTTAACTATGTTTAATTAAACCTTTTTAAATGTTAGTTAGTTTTCCACAATTTACCGCTTAATTGTTAATAACTCATACGCACACTATGTTTAACATTGTGGAAAACAGTTAGTAATTCTTTAATGTGCGATATGGTCTGTATTGATATACATTTTGTTTAGTAACAGTTGTTGTA
>Ga0208749_1000003_pt1 | contig 60216 bp, 84 predicted proteins | sample Knorr_S15_td_DCM_FD_185601 | JGI IMG/M metagenome (GOLD analysis project Ga0208749, IMG submission 185601) | Marine microbial communities from Southern Atlantic Ocean transect - Knorr_S15_td_DCM_ad_63m_LV_B (SPAdes) (version 2) | ecosystem: Environmental > Aquatic > Marine > Oceanic | place... | reverse complement strand
TCACTATCTTCCATAGTTACGTTATCAACTAACTCATCATATAAGTATTCATCAAATGTCCAAACTCTTTCTTCTAACTCACTATCTGTTAATTTAGAGTAGTCATTTGTTAGGATATCTGTTATCCACTCTGCCATAGTTTGCACGCTCATGTTATCAACTTGTAACTCAACAAATGACTCAATTAGTTCATCTCTTTGCTCAGAAGTTAGTCCACTATTTGTTACTATCTTCTTTGCATCTAACTCACTATTTGTTGCATTTGGATTTGCAGATTGCGTGTAATTGTTGTTACTCATTGGATTAAATCCTCAAAACGTTTGTTAGTTTCATCCTCTATCTGTTGTATAACACCAGTTGGAGAATTCTGCTCTAATGTATAAAGTTGATCTGAAGTTAGGTTGTTAATTGTTCTAAACTCCTCCCAAACTTCATCATAGATTGTTTCTAATAGTGCTTCATTTTGTAGGCAACTCATTATACATAACCCTCCGCAACTAATGGGAAAACTTCACCATACTCGGCAACGATTTCACCTGTTATGTTACATCTAACGCATGAATAATCATACTCTAAAGATAAGTCAAAACATAGGTCATTTGCCTTGTCAAGACTAGAGGTTTGGATGTCCCCATCATCAAAGTTTTTAGGGGTTTCGATTGTGTAAAGGAATTCGGTCATTGTTCTAAACTGTTAAAAATGGTTGATTGAGTGCGATTGGATCGGTTTCATTCGCTAAGAATATATTACTAGCAGCATGATAACCTTTGTAGGAATTGTTGTAAACTATAACATCCTGTAATAATTGCTCTTCTGTTAAGTTTTGCAATTCTGTGAGTAAGTCAAGGTACTTCATGTTAAAATAAGAAATTAGGGTGAATTAGTTAAAGTTTAGAGTGATTCCGTTATCAAAATCAACTGTGCCTGATCTTGTAGATACGAACCACTCCCAATTCTTTTGGAATACTCTGCAACCGTAAGCAAACTCGTCACAAAGAGCATTTAAACGACTCTTAGTGGTGTTTGACTGCCAACCGCCATCAAATAACTCAATTCCGTTATTTGTGATTGTGGCAATGTGGTTGCCATGTAAACGAACGATAGAAACACCGTCCTCAGATACAACGCTAGTGTTTGATGAAGAAAAGTTAGCATTGTTTCTAATCGCTCTGTTCATGTTTCTTTCGATTTGTCTCATTTGGGAAGTTCTCCTTTGTTTGGTATGTACTTATTATAGGCGATCATCCGCACTATTCCATAAGAGATGTGTAGGTTGTCTGACTGTCCACTAAATATTGACTTCGCTCGCATGGTATGGTATCTTGCTTTCCATAGCTAATGATTACATTTATGGTAGATAATATCACCAGTAATGTTAAACAAGTCTTCTGATATATCATAATAAAATGATATCGGGAACAGGTGAACCTTTTGGATAACGATTATAATTAGAACGACTATTCTCAATTAAAATGTTATTTAATTGCTCTATTTGTTCAGTCATTTTATTATATCCATTGGATACAAGTAACTGACCTCCAACAACACTTACTGTGGCAATTCCCCAGAATAAGTAATAAAAACGTGACTTAACTTGTGCCTTTAGTTTCTGTTTCTTTAATGATGATTTCATTTGTTAAATAACTCCTTGTTGTTGTACATATATGATTGAGTAACAGTTTCATTAATCTCTTTTATGCGATTAAGTAATGTTAACTCTCGGATGATTGCAAATAATTCTTTATAGTTACATCCATCAAAATCATCCCATTCATGTACATAACCCTCACAATCTTTATCATATCCACCATCAATTAGTGATGGTGCATACATGAGATCGTTATCATCATCAAAATAGAATGTCATCCCAAAGTAATCAGAATCAATTGTAATTAGATCGCTCATTAATACTTACCTCCATTGTTGTTTATATCAATGAATGTAGTATTTGCATCCATTTCTAATACTTTCTCAAATACACTTTCTTGATTTGATGTTAACTCAAAATCCATATCTCTTAAGAGATCATATAACTTAACGAACTCATAAAGTTCATCATTAGTGACGTGAATTGTTCTCATAATTAATAACGAATGTTCATAAATTTGGGATCTGGTCTAACAAATTCACTTGCATTTTGTAGTTGGTCACTAATAAAATAACGTGAATCATCAGACTGATAAATTAATACTCCAATGACAATTAATAGAATTAGTTTCATACTGCCACCTCAAATCTTGGATTCTCAAGTATAATATCTCTTACTCTTTCTCTGTCTAAACTATCACCATCACCCCATGAATAATGAACATATTCTAAATCTCCCTTCTCAATCCTCTCCTTATATGTAAAGAAAGCATCATAAATATCTTGCTTAACTAAACCTTTAATAGGATAAAGTTCAGAATGTGGTTTATAGAAATCCCACACATAATTCACAAATTCTTGTAAAGATGCCATGATAATTGATTAATGTTGTTTATAATACTATTATAATAGATCATATCCACTATTACAATAGTGATGTGACACTAATTAGACTGACTCTTCTGGTTGTTCAGTCAAACTAGAATCATATACCCTTATGGATAGTTCACCCATGTGATGATCCTTGTAGTTGTGTCTGTCAAGTGCTTTACCACATATTTGCCAGATCTCATGGATTTCTTTATCATTTAGATAAACTGCCATGTTGTAGTAGAATTCACGTTCATTCATTGTTTAATCTCTCTAGTATGTGGGAATCAAATGGAAAATCTGGATGTATTTTTCTAACATCCTCTGCCCAGATTGTTAACTGTTGATCTGTCATCAAACTTAAATCAGGTTCGTGACGTAGCAGCACCCTAGGCAATTGGTATTGTTTCATGCTGTAACCTCACTAACATCAAAGACATCATCAACAATACAATTGATATCAATCTCCCAAATTTCTGGATAGACATCTTGGGCAGCGAGGGCATCAAGTAGCATGACTGAGATCTCTTCTATCTGATCTTCATTGAGTAGTGAATACATATCATACTTCATTAGTCTGCTGTACCTCCATAGAATTGTTGTTTGTATGTAGAGTCATCAATTAATTCTGTATGTGATGATACATAACCCTTATCATCAACTAATACTTCTTCTTGAGCATAGTTGAGAGACTCTCTTAGGGTTGCTCTCTGTTCATTGTTGAGTAGTTGGATGTACTCACCTACAATGGATGATAAAAAATCAGAATCCTTGACACATTGTCTCATTGTGTCTCTGCATAAATCTGATGTGTTGATTGTTTTCATTGAGATCATTGGATTTCTGAGAGATCATTTAATAATAGGAACTCATAATCATTATCCTCAGGATCAACACCATCAACTACCCATTCAGTATAAAGTGCATGAGCATTTTCTAACTCATCATTTGATACAGACTTAGTGATAGATTTGAGAAGTGCATCACCCATAGAATCGATTAGTGGTTGTCTGTCCATGAGTTGTTCTCTTGTTTACATACTAATTATAGTACATCACCATGGTAATTCATCATGTGATGTGCAGGTTCATTAAGTGTCCTACCTAACGTCCAAATTAAATGATAATGTGGTTCGCTTAGAATCATTCTTTTGTAGGTGTACTCCATGACGTATGAATGATGGAAATACTATCATATCACCCTGACGTACTGGTGGTTCTAAAATTGGATCTTGTTTCATTATATGGGTGTAACCTGAGATAGTATGATCTAAGTTCATATTCTCAAAATAGAATTTAGCATCATTCTCAGGATCATAGTTAATGAATATCACACCACTAAAATTGATGAACTCAGGAAATACTATGTGATGATGTGGTTCTTGCCAATTACCTTTATCATATACATTTATCCAACTGTTAACTATATTAATATTCACCTCAGGTGGAAAATATTGATATAGGTAAGGTGATAACATTTCACCTAATTCATCAGGTGCTACAATATCATTTTCATCAAAGAATGTGGTTTGTGTATCACAATTCCATTTACCTTTAGATGAGTTTAATAAATGTTTAGCACTATCATATAATTTACCAAACACATCCGAATGGTTACGGATGTGTACATGGTGGTATTTAATAGGGAATAAATCGTATGTATTCCTCATTAAACCGCTTCCCTTAGTCTAAGGTATGTGTTGGTACTGGTAGCAAGTTCCTTGCTCTTTGCAGGTCTTCTCTGACCCCATGCAAGTAATACTTTCTTACCTTTATCTTTCTTCTCTCTTAATCCATCAAATCTATCTTCATTTAATGCGTGCCATGCACCATTTTTCTGAAGTGTGCAAGGTTGATTAATAGTCAAGATAGTACCGTTATCATCACATATATCATAGAAAACTGATTGTCCTCTATTTGTTGTAACTACATGAGTTGCATTTCTTAGTCTTAACTGTAATGCAGCATACTTCTCATCTGTAACTGAGAATAGATAGTTACCTTTACCTATGCACAATAGATGCTCATCAGATACAATACCAGTTGCTTTTAGTAGTCTATTTAATACTAATTTGTTGTCAATCTGGTTAACTGCTTCAGTAATAGTAGCAGCAACTTGTGTACCTATTGTTTTGCAATCTGACTGCCATTGATCCTTAACATTGTCCCAATGCTCTGCTTGATCGCTATTAATATAGAAATTGCGAACTGCATCATTGATTGCATCTAATTGATGATAGTAACCTATTAATTGTGGTGCAATTTCAGTAACTAATTCATCTCTTAATTCTCTCTTACTACCTTTAAACTTATTACCTCTACTATCTTTATACATTCCTGGAGAACAGTTAGTATTATCAAATAAGAAATTGTTTAGTGTTGAGTTAAATGTTCCTGAGCATACTTGTATAGAATCAAAACCATTTTTGTAGTTCTTAACTGATACTGAAACTTGTGAACAATCATCAAATGTGATTAATAGATCACCTTTTAGATTCTTGTTTCTGAACTCAGCATCTACACATGTAAAGTAAAACTTCCTGTTAGGATATGTTTTAATAAACTCAGGTAATAGTTTATGTACTGTCTTATCAACATTTGTTTTATACTTAGATGATAAGAATTTAGATAATACTCCACGTTCTGTGCAGTATGTGATCCACTCCTCTTCCTGAGTAGCAGCACAGTTTGAGATCGCAACCTCATTATTCTCTGCTTGCTTTTGTAATTCTGCTGCAAGATATATTTCAGCAGCATCTTGGATGTAGTGATCTGTTGTTGATCCTGCACCTTTTTTGGTCTTTTTAGTTGTCATCATCTCCTCCGAGACTAAAGTGATTTGTTTGTATTTAGTCTAACCAAGAATCATTTATCTTGACTAGATTGGGGTTCTTTCGAACCTCATGCTGATATTCTAACTCTTTATGTAACTGATTGAGCAACTTTGTAATATAAGTTGATCTTTCGAGTTTACTGGTTAGTGACATCAACTGCTCAACATGCTGTTTTGCTTTAACGAGTGTATAACACTCTTTTGTTGAGACATCTATCTTACCATCCATTTAGAAAATTACTCCCTGTTGTGTGATAGTTGCAGAACTGTCCTTAGGTACATGATCTGCAATTACTCCTAATGATATTCTCATTTTATCATGCACATAAGGTGGATTCCCCTTGTGCTTGATCTTACTATCAAATACTATTAATCTACCTTGTCTAAATCTAACCCTATCACCACTAGCGAATTCAGTATCACCACTTTCACCAAATGCGTGATATATAACACTTGTTGCAGGTATGTGCCTATCATCATGGAATTCACTTTGCATATCAGGTGATTGAGCATTAACTAATAACCTATGAATATGTGATATGGGTTTATCTTTGCATATATCTTTCTTTACACATTCACATAGGTAACTAAAGAACCAATAGTATGGTGATGTATCTGTAAAATCATCATTTCTAATAACAGTATTACCCCAAAATCTACTACTACTAGCATCACCATAAGGTGCGTTATTATAGTACATAGGACAATAATCTGTTAACCAGTTGGCAACATCATCTACAATCCAATCAGGAAAGTATCCATCAATTACGTTGACACCTTCTATATTATATGTCATGCTAATTCCCTCACTAATTCATTTTGTGTTGGTGTGTAATCATCACCTCTAACTTTAAAGTTAGCAGATATTGTGATACGTTTGTGTTTAGATTGTTGCATACTCACTTGATGATGTTGATAAGCAGGGAATATAATTATATCCCCTTCTTTAACCTCAGGGAACCAAGTTGTATTAACTGGATAATACTTACTGAAGTTCCCTATATGTATATTCTGATCGGGATAATAAAATATAAAATTAGCATCCTCCTCAGGTATATAGTCAAGAAAATATGCACAACTAAATGTACAATCATCCCCACCTGAGTGAGTATGTACATCTTGCATATCTCCCTGATTATATACATTTATCCATGACTCAAACATAACTATTCTATGCTCAGGTTTACCACCTAATTTCATGTGCATATTCATTATATTATCTTGTATTGCCTTCTCAAATACATTCCATGAAAAGTCTGTTAGATTTGTGCTACTATCAAAACTAGATGATAGTTTACAATTCCAATCAGATGGACTATTTAATTGTGCATCACTTAATTCACTAAGAAATAGTTTCTTAAGGTATTCGTGACTAGGCACTTCACCATGATAATAAAATCCTGGAAATAGTGCCTTAATGTCTCCCATACTAACTCACTAATGAAACTGGTGGTTTACCCTCAACAAAAATAGCATCAACTACTTTCTGTAATCTCTTGACTATGTGCTTTGTCTTAGGATGAACTGGTACTGTAACATAACCTGTTGGTTTATTATATAGTGACCAATTCATAGGTGCTAACTCACCACTATTAATTCTTGCTCTATCGTCAGCATCTAATCTAATGACTCTACCTATGGTTTGTGCCATTTCTACAACTGACAGATATCTCATCATAATAGTATGAGTCAATCCACTTACATTTATACCCTCTGAAAGAATACTATAATGAAAGCATATAAAGGATATTGTATCATCTTTTGACCACTCATGCAATGTTGTTAGGAACTCGTTACGAGATACTTTCTTATCATTAACGTATGCACCAAACTTACTTGTTACATGTAATACATTAATGTCTCTCTCTTTTAATTCCTCTAACAATGATGATTGACCCAACATCTTACCTAATACTTTAGAACTAGGTACTGATACTAATACCTTAAGCACACCATCATCATAAGCATTATCAATAATGTCTATTATACTATCTTGTGCAGGTTTCTCAGTATTAAATGGTACTATGGTAGGTGGTAGTATAGTTCCACTCTCAATCAATTCTGTTGCCTGTACATTACAGATGATGTTACCATATACCTCAGCATTATTCATGCCCCTCTCGTGCTTCCTAGACACCCTAGGTGTCGCTGTCATGTAGTAGCAGCGATTAGATACATTCTTATTAGCGAAATACTGAGTTGCATTAAAGAATGATCTTGCTACACTATTGTGTGCTTCATCAAAATATATTGTATCAACATCAGTCACTATTCTATGAAGTGAATGATATGTTGTGAATATTATTCTATGCTTAACACTATCATCAACCCATTGTATAATCTCCTCAGGTTTTGTAGTATTAAGATATTTACTCTTGCCACTATGTACATGTAACACATCAGCATCTATATGTGACATAAAATCAGCACATAACTGTTGAGATAATAATATGCGAGGTGCTACTACTACAATAGTTTTAGGGATACTACTTTGGAACTGGTTGATAGTATCCTGTATCATTATAAATGTTTTGCCTCCACCAGTAGGCACTATGATTTGACCTTTATCTTGCGTAGTCATTGCTTCCAATGCTCGCTCTTGATGTGGTCTCAAAGAATTGGTCACTTAATCAATAATAAGATTTGTGTAGGACTTGCCTACCTATACATTATACAAATAAAAAGCACCCTTATTGGGTGCTTGTGGACAGTTTGGATAGTGGTTTACTTAGCAAACTCTTTCTTATATGTGGTGACAACATAGTCTTTAACTTTGCTGTAACCCCATTTAATATCATTTACGAGTGCATTTACTTCGTAATTATGAATCTCAAGTCTCACTTTAATATCATTGATATAATCAGTGGATTTGAGAAGAGTGCTAGGTCTCACTGATGTTGCTTTTGGTTCTGTCACTTTAATGACCTCGACTTTAGGTTTTGCAGGTGTTGTCTTGCGTGTCCTTCTTTTGCGAGGTGTTGCAGTTGGCATTTAGTTTAATGGCAGATATTGACGAGAGAAACAAAAACGGTCTGTCTGTGCATTTTACCCCCTCGGTCATGTGTCCGCTTCTGGGATCCGAGTTGCTTATGGGATCGGCATCTTTGTCGGACTAGAGGGGAACCGCTTTGTTTCCCATTAATAGAATACCATGTAGTCAACCACTTGCAACAGGGTGTGTGCCACTTCTATGAGTGGATCGCACAGCACTTGCAATCTGGACAATCTATTTCAGACTCATAGTTATGTAGTTTCTTTAGTAGGTGACTGTATTCTTCCTTCATATAACCAGTAGGATGATTGCCACATACCCAATGCTCATAGTACTCACATGCTCTAATCATGCGGTTAACGTCCTTCTCATTAAATTGCATCATAATAGTATAGCACCAATAATAAATCCCTTACCAAATGCTAGGCATAACATCTGATAGTCAGTCAAGTTATACTTGTCTTGTATCTTCTTTGCTAGTGCCTTATCCCACTCCTTAACCTTAGTAGCGAACTTGCAAACAGGTTTTAAATTGATGTTCCACATAATAGTCCCTTATTAAGTAATTATTTATTCTCTGGATCCTTGCCAGTAATGTCTTTTGGCAAATCCTCATTTCCAGGATGTTCACGAATATATCCTGTATAATTCTTTTTATTATAGAAGTGGGTGTCCTCTAAGTACATATTCTCCCAGTCAGCAGCATATACCAACACCTTGACTTGTCTCTTACCATTTAATTTATCCTTATCCTCCCACTCATGGGTGACTACAGTAATATATTGGTCACAAATGAAGTCTATGTAACCATCCTCATTGTCAGGTGTCCTGACTCTCATTCCAACCTCAAGTGACTTGAGTATGTTTCTTAGTTCCAATCTTACAGACTCCGATAGAAAAATAGGTGTACTCATAATTTTAAGAATGAAGTAGGGTTACCAAAATCACCCTTAAGAAAGATATTAAATGCTAGTGAGTATCTCTCTCGCATTATCTGGTTAGGTGTGACTAGATGCACCATAGAACTAGGGAACATCACCACCATGCCATCCTTAGGTTGTATTGTCCATTGCTTACTATTGTATAGGTTACCATGAACTATGCGTGGTGATACCATATTATATGATTGATCCCTAAAGACCAGATCACCACATCTTTCATGTGTTTGTAAATAACAAATCCCACTATACATGCTGTTACGGTGGGAATGTTCATGTGTTTTCTCTTGGAATTTGTGTCTGTTAATCCATGAGCAAGTATATACTATTTCATGGCATCTTCTATCAATTCCTAACACATTCCATACATATTCTTCTACATGAAAGTTTAACCACTCCCTAAGTGCAGGTAGTTTAGTTAAAACATTCATTTCGAATGTCTGACTACCTTGTTGGGGTGCTTTATGATACTCCCATCCCTCAATAGCACTAATGACATTAGGCATAGTCTTATCCTCACACACATATACTGGTGATGAGAATAGTGGGAGAATCTCAGGTTTAACAGAAGTTTGCATTGATTAAAATCCTCTGTTTGTGTTCACTTGGTGAGTGACCAGTATGTTCTATACTGCCATCAAATACCAATAGTCTGTTCGCTTTTGGTTCTACTTGCATATAACCATGACCCTCAACTGGATCCTTAAGTAATGTATTACCATCACTTTCATTTACATAATATATGCAGACTGTATGCTCCTCCTTACTGTCAGTATGCCATCCATGTCTATACTTATTAGGATTAAGTAATGTCATGTCTGCTCGTACCCGTAACACATTACGGGCAGATAGGGCAGATTGCATCTCGGTGACAAGGTGAGCAAATAATGGGTGTTCCTCAGCAGTTAACCAATGGTTAAATCCAAACGCTTCTAAGTCATCATTACCATGAGTTAATGTTGTTTGCATAAACCATGGAAACTCCCATGATGTCATATAATCATGGAGTTCTTTCCATTTATCTTGAGCGAGGAAGTTATCCTCTATTCTCATGCTTGAGATGTAAGGCGGACGCAATTTCATCAATCAATTCACGTTGTTCATCTGGTAGTTGACCCAGTTTATTATACCACTCTTTCTGTAATAGGAAAAGTGCCTTAGTTAATGTTTCTTTATGCTTCTGCTGTAGAGTTAAACACTCTACTGCTATTGATGTCATGTTTCCCCCACAAGTGACGTTAATAGTATTTAGAGATTTAAACGATACGAATTCCGATCACTGCACTCACACCTCTTTGGACACCAAATTGGTACTGATAATGAGAGTCTCTTTTTAGATGGATATGCTTTGTGGAATTTCCTCTGGGGTAAGTATAGTACATCTCCTGCTGTAAGTACAGTGTCTAGTTGTATTGTCAGTTCTTCCTGACTTGGTACATAAGGATTCTCCTCTGTACTAGGTATCAATGCTGATACTCTATTCTCATACACTACCCATCTAGTCTCACCATCCATCTGCATAATATATGTTGGACCATGATCCCAATGTGGATGAAAGGATCTCGCTTCTGGTCTCGTACCCAAGTTCATAAAGATACCACAGTCAGCACACCCATCAAATCTATTCTCTAACTCAGTTAATAGTTCTTCTACCCTATCATTACCATGACCATACTGTGATATATTTACTGTCCATCCATCCTTTGCGTACTGAAATAGATCTCTCTTCTTGTATATACCTTTAAAGAACCATGGTTCCTCTACTGTCTCTAAATCTAGTCTCTTACCATCATCACCTAATACTGTAGTGATGTAATTCCATGGGGCATTTAGGGCATTTTCTGCATCCTCCCATGTAACGATCTGCCCTACAGCATTGTGCCATACTCTAGGTTCATCATTATATTTGTAGACCTCAGGGTCAAGAAATTCGTAGTTTAAAATTGACATTCATTGCAATCCTAATACCCTGTGTAGGTGATGATGAAGCATGTATATCTTTACCATCAAATACTATCATCTTACCTTTGAGTGGTGTCTCTCTATGAATAATATTATTATCATTATCAAAGAAGAATGTGTCACCATCTGCTTCGTTAACATAATATAATGCAGTAGTATGATCGAAATCATAATCTGTATGTGGTGCATGATGTAGCATACCATCAGGATAGCACAATCCTAATCGTACACGATATATGTCTGATACTCTTGCATCACATTTATCTGCAATGCAATGCAATGCACTCTCAAATAGTCCTGTCTGTTCACTAACAGGTTCATACTCATCTATTAATTGATGAGAGAATGAATGTGCCTTTAAACCATCATGGTCTGATGTCATGTATGTAGTATCATCTAACCAATACCATGGGAACCGTGGGTTCTTAGTAAGACCTTCTAGTTGATTAACTATAGGTTCTGGTAGTGTATCAAAAACGGATTTCATATTGTCTCCTATCACTTAGTACATCACGAGGGTATGAACATGGTATGCTCATACTTAATCTTTTACCACCTGGAAATGGTTTATGATATGTTCTTGCAGGGAAGTACATAACATCACCTGGTTTTAATACCACATCTAAATCAACTGTGAGTTGGTGATTATTATTATCAGGACTGTATGGATTATCATCCATCTTAACCAATGCACTACACCTCTCTTTATATACTTGCCAGTGTGTCTCTCCTTCTAACTGACATATAAAATTAGGTGGTAGATCCCAGTGTGCACCAAATGATATACCATTAGGTAAAGCGTTACCAAATATATGTGCATCACAATTACAATCGTACCTTGTCTCTATATTCTCTAATAAATTATCTACTGCCTTATTATAATGACCATACTGTTCTATAGTAAATGTCAGTCCTTCATTAATACCATGGAATAGTTCCTCCTTTAATGGAAACTTATCCTCATACCACACCTCAAACTTCTCATTGAGATCTAGTCTACGTCCATCAGTATTAAGTAAGCAGCACCTAAAATGCCATGGGTTATTCATGCACTTGGTTACATCATCCCATGTGCAATATTGCTCAGGATTCTTTAATACTCCCTCCCAAACTCTTGGTTTATCATTTGTCTGGAATACACTGGGGTTTAAAAATGGTAGGTTTAATACATCCATTATCTTGACCAATCTCCTTCACTAGGGTCTAGTGGATATCCACTGAAGTTCATACTAATTGCTATGCGTTCGTCTTTACCATTGGGTTGTGTCTCATGGTATAACCATGATGGAAATATGACATAATCATATGTCTTTGCTTTATGTATATGTTGTTTCTTAAGGTTAATGAAAGTCCTATCCATAGGAGACATACCCCATACCATTTCTAATGGATCACGAAATAATAAATGACCATTGTCAGGATTCTTCTTAAGATAATATACACATGATACATGTGACTTACCTCTACCTGCACTATGGTTATGTTCTCCTGTAGTATCTCCTTCGGTATGTAAATTTGCCCACATACCATCAACATACATGTGGAAGTCTTTACGATACCCTAGAACAAGATCCCAGTAATCATGCACTGCATTTAACATAGGCATGGTTAACCAATCAAATGTAGTTGATTGATATAGTTCTGTACCCTGTTCTAAGTTACCAGTAGACTTACCTGATTCTAATGCCCATGTACCTTTTTCAGCAACAGACCATGCTTCATCTAATAATTCTAGAGTAGCACTTAATTCTTCATCAGTTGGAACTATCGTTCCCGTCTCCACGGGTATGGAGAATAGTTGTGTTTGCATGAGATTTAATAATTTCAGACATATCTCTCTTATTCCTATTTGGAATCAAATTAAATGAGATACTAATACGATCTTCTTCAGTCTCGTTCTCTCTCACACCATGAGATATCCATGATGGAAATAAAACTAATCGACCTTCTTTTGGTGGATAAGACATGGTTGCATGAGTATGTGGTGCTTCCGCTTTACTCAAATCCTCTGCTAATCCCAGAGAATGAGTTACATACCCTTCCATAGCATTTTTATGAAATGTTATACTACCACAGTCTCCTTCTTCTGGTACTTTAACATAAAATGCACCAGACATCAATGATCCTGGATGTGTGTGGACTTCATTATATCCACCCTTGTTATTAATATTAATCCATATATTAGCAAACTCTAGTGTGGTGACACATGACTCAAATGAATCAAATGCTTTATTACCAAAGTCTTTAATACTTCTTGCTAATTTACCAAACTCATCATCCTCCTCCTCACATAATTTCTCACCAAAAAAGTCAGGGGACTGATAATTCATCAACCCCCTATTGCTCCTTTCTTTTGTCTCCATGTTCTCTGCAATACCATAGCAAATGTCTTGCATCTCTTTGATATTGATATGATCTAGATCAACCCACCATATAGGAGTGGGAAACAAATAATCAAGATTTAGATCCATTACTTCAGTTTATTCAGTTCTGGATTCTGTCCACCCTGCCAGTCTGCTAATTCGCTATAGTCTTTCTTCTTCTTAGGATCTGAGAACTTAGATGAAGTTGCTACTTTGATCTTTGATCTCTGCTTCTCCATATCTACTTCTAACCATGGTTGCTCTTCTTCTTTAAGCACATACTTACGATACAAGTTAAGAGTCTCAATACCACCTTCTATCTTAACCAACTCATCTCTAATTTCATTGAGTTCAGTAAAGTTAACTCTAGTCTCAGGTCTATCAAATGACATAGAAGATAATCCTTCTTGCATTTCTTGATAATGATCAAACTTCTCTCTATGCTGATAGATAAGATTCTTCCATAGATCATCAAGTGACTGTACTGCTTCATATGCAGACTGCACCTCTTCTATCACCTCTGGTGGCAACTCAGGCAATCCTAAGTCCTCTAGGTCTTGATTGATATTATTTGGATCGAGATTGGTTGGTGCACCAGCAGGACTGATTCCCTCTACATGTGCATCCTCAAGGTTTTCCACCTTCTTTAAGTCTTCTGTCATTTCTATTCCTTATAAATGGTTTGTTTTAAGAACTCGTAAGACGAGGGTAAAGTCTCACAATATGATAGCATGTCTTCATGCCACTTGTCAATGATATCCTCTGCCTTGGATAATGCTTCATCATCCTCCTCAGGTAAGATTTCATTACACATCCTTGATAAAGGTAGTGTCACTTTATTTATAGGGTTAAAACCCATACCTGCTGCACAATATCTAGGTCCATCATTATACTCTATACTACCCATGGGTGATACGAAGTCAAAGTTTATGTACTTATGTGACGCATGACGTAGGAAATAGTTGTCAGCACCACCGCTAAAGTCATAGTCTATGACATCTGATGCAGTCTGCCAGTATGGTTCCTCACGTTCAGAGAAAGCATAGTGAGCAGCAACGAAATTCTTCTGACCCTCAATTTCATAGTTTGATATCTGATTAATCATTTCCTTCTCTACCTTAGGTATGAACCCATTGCGTCCTGACAGTGCATTACACAATCTAATCACCTGTTCATGTAGAACTAGGATCCCAGTAGACTCTAATGGTTCTACGAAATTATTAGATAAACCTATACCAATAACGTTACCAACAAATGATTTCTTATGCCTACCAGTCTTAATTGGTATGGTTTTATATGTCACTGCGTCTGCCCTCTCCTTGCCCCTAGAGCGTACCAAATAATCATACAACTCTACTTGTGCCTGATCCTCTGTAATAAATTTACTGGAGTACACATACCCTAGTCCACCACGTTCCCACAATGGTACATCCCACACCCATCCATTATTTAATGCTGTGCAGTTAGTTGTGTTAGTAACCTCTCTTGATGGATCCTCATGTGGTACTGAAATAGATATTGCTTTGTCATTTAATAGACAACCACCTTCACCATAAAGGAATGACTCGAACTCCACACCCATTGCATCACCCAATAGTAATGACTTAAACCCACTACAATCTACAAATAGATCAGCAGATAATCTCTTACCTCCATATATTATTGACTCGATATCACCATTTGGTTTCTGTTGCCAACCACTAACTACACCCTTAATATGTTTTACTCTCTTACATACATTATTCTTTAACCACTGTCCAAACTTAATAGCATCTATATGGTATGCAGTATCAGTCCATGGTGTCCAGTAGGTAGTATCATATGTTAGTTTATTATATTTGGTGAAGTGTGCTACAGGATTAAATGTAGTAGCAAATGTATCATTAGTATATTTCTCTGGTTTGGTTGCATTGAGTACGAACCATGCCATCCATGGAACTTTACTCTCCATCATATTAACTAACCCAAATGGATACATCCAACTCTCACCCTTCTTCCAGAAGTCATTAAAACTAATAGCAGTCTTATATGTTGCACCTATGTCCTTCATCCAGTCAGAGTCTTTAAGTCCTAGCAGTCCTATGAACTTACGGATCTGCTGTAGTGTGGACTCACCAACACCTATGACACCTTGATTTGGATCCTCAATAAGAGTCACGTTGACATGAGGACACAAGACATCCAATGCAGCAGCAGTCATCCAACCAGCACTGCCACCTCCAACGATAACTACGTCCTTAACCTTCATAGATCTTCTTTCTTGTGTATTCGTATGACGAATCCATGTTCTTTGTCCAATCATACATGGTCTTCCTCCAATCGTCAAATGTGTCATCACAATCGTTGAGGTACCATTCATCATAGTCCTCAGTCAGGTCATTCATCAGACGTTTAAGCAATAAGGTATGCTCACAAATAGGATTAAATCCCATTCCTGCTGCTATGTACCTCACACCGTCATTGTGTGCTGGATCCCCGATCCACTCATATGATACATGCTTCTCTGCTGAGTATTTTACAAATAGGTTATCCAATCCACCTTCATCAAAGGGATATGATATATCATCTGATACTGTCTGCCAATACTTACCTTCTCTTCTACTGAAAGCATAGTGAGCAGATATAAATGTCATAAAACCATCTATCTCTAGGTCTGCAACTAGATTCAGCATATCTATTTCTGCTCTATTAGTATATCCTTCTCTACTTGATAGTGTTGTACATAGTCTAGTGATCTGTTCATGTGTGGTTACTAGACCTGTTGCTTCTAATGGTTCTACGAAACAATTAGAGAGACCAATAGCACATACATTCTTAACCCATGACTTCTCATGCTTTCCATTTCTAAATGGAATAGTTCTCATGGATGCTTTGTCTGCTCTCTCCTTCCCTCTTGTCCGTAGCAAATAATTATATAGTTCTTCCTCTGGTTTATCTGCAAAATCTTTTGAGTACACATACCCTACACCTGATCTATCCCACAAGGGTACATCCCATACCCACCCATTGTCTATAGCAGTACAGTTAGTACTGTTGGTTATCTCTTTAGATGGGTCTGAGTGGGGCATATGACACGCTACAGCAGTGTCATTCAGTAGTGCACCTCCATCGTTATGGTGGTAGCTAATAAATTTAGATCCACATGTCTGCTCTAATAATAGAGACTTAAACCCTGTACAATCTACATATAAATCTGCCTCAAACTCTCTACCATCATCAGTATATGCTTTAGTGATATATCCACGGGCATCTTGGGCAAATCTGCCCACATTGCCCGTATGATATTCTAATCCTCTAGGTATGCAGTAGTTATCCTTTAACCAATGACCAAACTTAATTGCATCGAAATGATATGCACTGTCTACCCATGGGTTCCACCACTTATCATCATCACTTAACTTATTATACTTAGCTAACGCACCTACACTATTAAAACACTCAGCAAATGTGCCCCTGTGATACTTCTCTGGTCTCGTTTGATTTAATACAAACCATGACATCCACCCATGTGTTAATGTCTTTAATACTCTCTCAGAACTACCAAATGGATAGTCCCATGTCTCACCTGGTTGATAGAAGTCATTAAATCGTATGTTTACCTTATAGGTAGCACCAGTGTCTTTCATCCACTGTTCATCCTTAAGATCTAATAACTTAAAAAACTCGTTGATCTGTCCGAGAGTAGATTCACCGACACCACTGGTGGGTACATCGGGACTCTCGATCAACGAGGTTTTAATGTGTGGGCATAATTTTAGGAGTGCTGCAGCAGTCATCCAACCAGCAGTTCCACCCCCAACAATGAGGACATTACGAATTTTCATAATAAAGTAATAAGTTTACTGAGGGTTATCAGTAGTTATACGATCATCAGAATCAGGTGCGTGAGATGTTGGTGGAGTTCCTAGATCTGGATTAGTATCCACTGCTTCTGTCACTGGTGCTGATGTTATAGGTTGTGCAGATACTTGTTCTGCAGCAGGAGCTGTATCACCACGATCAGCAAACTCAGCGAGTTTAAATTCTCTACGAACACCTATGTCCATTTCCTCTGGAGTATTCCATGCTGGCATGTTGTCATCATGTGGGAATGGTTGATCTGGTTCGTCTGATACTCTTTCCGTAGTAGTTTTACTAGGATCATTTGGATCAGGTATTTCTACCTCTTTCCATGTAATAGGTTTTGCAGTGTCCTTTACATTTTTAATGTGAGCATAGAACTGTCCTTTCTTTGCATTCTCGCCAAAAAGACCTGCATCTATATCTTTCCAGATTTTACCTAACTGAGATCCTTCAGGACCATAGGCAATAACTTTTGCATTAAGAGGGTCAGTGTAGACAAAGTTAGGGATCCATTCCCCCAACATTAATCTCCATTCGATATCTACTTCGTCAGGTGCATCAACCCATTTAAGTGAAGATCCTGGACCAGTGTAGACTTCGAACTCTTCGCCTTTGTTACAGATATCGGTGATAAAACCGTCTGATCTAACTAAACAACTTTTCATTTTAATCGAATTCGTAAACTACAATAATACCCTGGCGACCATCGCCACCTCTCTCACCGTTCTTACCAGAGGATCCACCTGCACCGTATGCAGCATGGTTTCTGTAACGCTGAGCCCACTGTTGGTTCCTATGAGTAGTAGGAGATGAACCTCCCCAGAAACTAGATCCACCATGTCCTAGACCTGGTGGGTTCCTATGTCCCTGACCTGAACCACCATAGATTCTAACAGAACCTTGGTTAGGGTTACCACCCAATGATCCTTCATGCTGTTGGTTCCTGTTAGCACCTTGTCCACCACCTGATGAACAATAGTTACCAAAGGATGAAGTACCACCATTTCCAGAGTAACCAGAATAGTTAGTACCACCACCTCCTCCACCAACGGAGACAGAGATGGAGTTAATGTTTTCTACATTAACAATACTTTCAGTATGTGCACCTGCGGATCCAGATTCACCATAACCTGATCCACCGCCACCAGCACCAGTACATTTAACCCATATACGCTTAATTCCACTGGGTTTATTCCATGTGGAACTTGAGTTATATACACTGATTGATTTTGGACCACCACCTGCTGTGATTGTACCCCATGACATCGAAGATCCGTTGGTAGTAAGGAACTTACCAGACTGACCCGATACTGATGGTATAACCTGTGATGATGAACCTCCAATGGTTCCATTAATATTGATGTTGGATACGGTTAGAGTACCATTCACTGTGATTGATCCCGAACTGAGGTCTAAACCACCAGAACCAGATAGGTCTCTAATTGCCGATACTTTGAGGGTACTCATTGATTACTCTGTCTCCTTCTTTGTTATTTATATCAGTTAAATTCGTAGACAACTATGATGCCCTGACGACCATCACCACCCCTTTCAGGGTTTCTACCTGAAGAACCACCTGCACCGTATGCAGCATGACCACGATATCTTTGTGCCCACTGTTGTCTTCTATGGGTTGTTGGTGATGCACCACCCCAGAATGAACAACCACCATGACCTAAACCTGGTGGGTTTCTATGTCCTTGAGATGAACCACCATAGATTCTAACTGAACCTTGATTGGGGTTACCACCTAAAGCACCATCATGCTGTTGGTTTCTATTTGCACCTTGACCACCACCTGATGAACAGTAGTTACCGAAAGAAGATGTTCCACCATTACCAGCACGACCTGAATAATTGGTTCCACTTCCTCCACCTCCAACTGATACAGAGATAGAGTTAATGTTACTTACATCAACGAAGGTTTCTGTATGACCACCAGCAGCTCCAGATTCACCGTAACCTGAACCACCTCCACCACCAGCAGTACATTTAACCCATATACGTCTTACACCACTTGGTTTATTCCAAGTAGTACTTGAGTTATAGACCGATATACCTGTTGGTGCTCCACCACCACCTGATACGCCAGTCCATGATATTGTTGATCCATTAGTCGAGAGGAAACTACCTGCTTGACCACTTTGTGAGGGAATTATATACCCTGAGGATCCACTAATAGTTCCGTTGATAACCAACTTAGACACGGTTAACGTGCCATTAGCAGTAATCGCACCACCAGAGAACGACATACCGCCTTGGTTGGATAGATCCTTAACTTGTGCGACATTTAAACGAGTCATTGGTTATTATCTAGTTCTTTTCTTCTATTTAGCTGAGTTGGACTTATATGCTGTAACGGTTCTACCCTAAAAGCGTACTTACCGTTATCAAGAATTTCAGGCAAAAAATTCATACTAATAGTTCTTCTACCTCTCCATAGATTATATATGGCTTCATATCCATGTAGCATCTCAGCATTCCAAATGAATAACGTGCCCTCTTTGGGTGAGGATTGATGAACTTCCTTTGTATATTTATTACCTTCGTTTGCTATGCGTGGTTGACGCATTTGCGACAGACTAGGAACAGCGTCCTTGTATGTATTTCTATAAAAATCTAATGGTGCATGTATTTTTTCATCAAAATCGACAAAATATGTACCAACTATCATACAGTTATTGTGATTGTGTTTGATCTGCCAAGTGTGCTCTTTATCGCACATGTTCATCCAACAATCAGTAATAAGCATATTTGATTCATTCAGATCATACTCAAGTATCTCTGTGAAGAAATGAGTAGAAGCATCTATAAGAAATTGCTCAAAATCATTTAATCGATCATCAAATCTTAATAGACTACTATTAGATATATTAAAGTAATGATGTAGATGCTCTTCAGCAACATTATCATTCCACTCTTCATGTCCTTTAGGAATTTCCTCTAGGACACGATCACATACATCTTTTATGACCTGTTGGTCACCACCATAGGGATACTTCCCAATAAACTTGGGAAAGAATTCCTCAATCTCAAAATCCATAGTTTAGAAATTATGTTGATTAGTCGATAGGAGATAATAGTTACCTATAGAGTATGCACCACCATCGTTAAATCCGATGTTGGATAAGTTCTTAAGGTTGTTACGAGAACCTCCGTACATATTTAGATACCCGTCAGCAGAGTAATCCCCGTTGGGTTCTGAATGTGTATTGTCTCTTAACCACCATTTACCACCGTCTGTAACTCTCCATGACCCAACATTGTTACCACCATAATCAGCAGATCTCATTATCCTTCCAGTATAGTTACCCCCGCCACCAGTCTTATAGACATCACCGCAACCAGTAAAGAAGTTTGGCCAGTTGCCACCATTAACTTGAGTTGCATAGTTTGCTGCTGCTCTCCATGCATATTTGGATCTACCATAGAACATATCAAGTCCTAAGTCAGCACCACTATGGTATTGACCATGGTAATTAATATTTCTACCACCACCATTCATGGGATAGAAATCATACCCACCACCATCTTCAGTAGCATCAACATACATCTGAAGTGGACTAGGCATTGAGTGAGACTGTATCCAATATATACCACTTTGGGCAATAGCACCAGTAGCTATACCAAAATGCCCAGATTCCATAGCGGACTCTGGACCAGATCCATTACCGAAATTTAATTCTCCAGCATTAACTACTCTAATACGAGCATGAGAAATATAATATGCTTCGTCTCCTCTACCTTGGTCAAGACCTGTATAATGATCTACACTTACACTAGATGCTGTGTGGGGAATCCATCCAGAAGAAAATCTTAGATAACACATAGTGCCATCATTAGAACCGTTCCATGGTTCATAACTATAGTCATTATCACATCTTGTAAGTAGGACTGCACCACCAGTGGCTGATGCATTATGATCTCCTACCAATTCTCTTAATCTATCCTCATTCCACTGCTTTCTCCAACTACTAAATCTTACACCATCAATATTAATATATTGATACTCATTATCCCATGAGTCTACATGATGGATAATACAGTCATAACATAGGTATTGATGTGATGGGAGACTAGCTTTGTTTAGAGTATATGTTCGTGCTGATCCACCCCAACCATGCCAATAACCATAGCTAGGAAAATTAGGTCGAGCATACATCTGGGAATTTTCTGAGCGATTCCAGTTGCTTAGATATGCTCTACAGTCATTACCTTCATCATAGACTGTTTCTCTACTAGCACGACTGCCTCCACCAGCACCACCACCTGCTTGACTTAGAATTTTATTTGCTCCTATAGGCATAATCTTAACTATATGCTACGTTGTTACCAAATACTTTCCAACTTTCTCCATCAACAAAGAAGAAGTAGTTGACCATATCCCAACCACTACTTGATCCAGGTGCTGATGCATAGTATATATCAGCTGCTGAACCATTTATTTGGACATTGTTAATATGACCACTACCATTCGTTTGCTGAACAAGTACCTGTGCAGTATATACGAAACCACCAACCTCAGGTACGTTGTTAAAGTTAATGGTAAAGTTACCATTATAACCTGAAGGGTTAGTAGTAATAAAAATTGTTGCTTGACTGTGATCTACAGTTACACTACCACCCTTACCAAATCCTACGAAAGTTTCTTTTGTTTGTCCAAACTCAAGTGTAGAACCTGGAACCAGTCTTAGGTGTTCGTTGATACCAACGTTGTTAAAATATCTATATCCTGAAAGATCCTCGTCAGGACCAATAATTGTCCAATTAGCACCACTCTCAATAGTAACAGTGTAACCGTTTGCAATAGTAATAGGAGCAGCAGAGAAACCGTTTGTAAATTCTACACCACCGTTAGCTGTTGGACCTATCGTTAAGTTTTCTGATATTGTTGTTCCATTTGTCCTGATGATAGATTTCTCACCGATTGATGGACCACCACCACCGACACTATCCCAACCAGGTGCACCTGATACATCTTGTTTCCATATCTGTGCTTCGTCTTCTGTAGAGTTATAAACTAACGTTCCATATGCAGGAGTACCAAGTGCATTAACTGATGCTTGGTTAAGTTCTGGCAGATTAAGTTGCTCTGTAACTGTTAGAGCAGTAACAATAGCTCTAGTTGCAGCATCAATCTGGTTTCCAATAATCTTTGTTGACATAATTCCCTACGGTGAAACTTAGATAACAAGTTCACGAATCTGAATCGTATCACCAGTTGCAGGTGGAGAAGATATACTAAAGTCAACAGCATTACCTGTGACTGTATAATCTACACCAGGAACTTGAGCAACACCATTTAGAAATACTAAAAGTGAGTAAGCAGTGTGTCCAGGCGAAATATTAAACGTCTGAGTTGCACCATTACCAGAATAGGTAACACCATTATTGCTATTTGCAATACCAGTTGCTAAAGAGTATTTATCTGCACAACCATATTTACCAGTAACATCTAAGTCACCAGAAATATAAGTGTTACCACCAATCTTCATCCTGTTGGATGCGTCAGGTGACATACCAATACCATAATGTGTTACACCACTGTATCTGTTAGATGTAATAGGTGTAGTATCACTCAATCCAATCTTGTACCATACACCAGTATCATACACCCATCCGAGTGATTGACCAGGTGCCCAGTCAATGTTATAACAAATGTCACCATTGTTAAAAGCTAACCCTGACTGTAGATCTGGTAGTCCATTCAGTTCTTCTGCTAGGAAGGTCTGTTTAAGAACTGTACCATCTGTATTAGAGTAAGTGTACTTAAGTGACTGTATCTCATCTGATGATGTTACTTTCTTCTGGAAGGTAACAGGACCAGAGAATACTGATTCTAACTGGTTAGATGCACCACCAATTACGGTTAGTTTATCAGTAAGAACCAATTCGGAGAACGTCTCAATGGTCGTGTCCTCCTCACCCAACACGTTAAGTTGAGCAATATCTTCGTTAGTGATCTGACCTGTAACTGGGTTAATAACCTGGTTACCAACGAACAGTTCACCATCACTGTTAACACCAGAGTAGTATGCCACACCTGCTGCTTCCTTAAGTGACTGTGATAGTCTCACCTGTTGTGGTGATAACACCTCAACCTGTGTGGATGGGAATGCAGTTGAGTAGTTACCTGGACCAAATCCAAGATACTCAAACGTGTGACCTGATGCTCTCAGAATTGAGTACCTTCGTAACTCAACCTGTAGAGGTGACACCGACTGGTCTGGATTTAGTTTCAGTGCTATCTTTCTTTCTTCTTCATCACCTAAACGTGCAGTAACAACTATACTATTCAGTACGTTAGATGTAGTATTATATCCTAAGTTATTCTCTGTCTCTAACAGTATAAACTGTGTAGTTTCCTTCGTAATAGATAACTGTTTGTTCTCATTAGGTGTTGGAGTAGCACCATCAGTTGTCTTAACCACACCCAACACTTCATTATCAGCAATGGAAACTGCAGGTGCAGGGTCAGCGACTGGGTTATCTCTGTCAAATGCAGGATAGATGTCCACAGTCTGCTGTGAGAATGCGAAGTCATCAAAGTTTGATGTTGCAGGTGATACTGACGCTGATAGTAGAGTCAAATAATATATACCATCCTGTACACCACGAATAAACTCTTGGAATGTTTCTACATCATAGATGTAATATGTCTTACTATATGATGGTGAGTTTGTTTCTGATGATCTGGGCTGAAGAACGAAACCAGTGATAGGTGGTCTTGGTATAGGGAACGCATCCTTATCTAAGATATACCTAAATCTGTATGTTCTGTCATTAAGGTCACGAGCGTCGGGTACCCTTCTGATGAATGTAGTAGGTGTAAATCCTAAGTTCTGATATAAGTTGTTAGCTTGTAGTGTTGTATAGATTGTATTAGCAGCACTATCTACCTGAATATACCACTGTCCCCTGTTAGTGTCATACTTAATAGGACTTTGCTCATCACCTGCTCTGGTACCTGTAACTTCAGGACCAGCAGGGTTAACGTCTGCATAGTGAGTAGTAGGTTCTGATGCACCTGATGCAATCAATGCAACATATAGTCTGTCTGGAGTATTAACGTCATCTCTTCTTGCACCAATAGTATATCCCTGAATCTTTGAGGGTGGTCTACCTAACTGACTGGTATATCCATATAGGTATAACCTAGTGGAATCTGCCTGTGCTCTTGTTGATGCAATATCAATAGTTACCCAGTTAATTGAGATCTCATCTACATCACTAAGTGACTTAGGTGGTATAACATGGGTTAACTGACCTGCTTTATCTTTTGTAAATGCAGTTGCTTTAAATCCTTTACTTCGGAGAGAAGTGTTACCAAAGTTTGAGTTTGAGTTGGTGATAGAAAGGTCACCGCCTGAGTCGGAGAAGAAGTGATCACCGAAACCAACAGCGAACACCGAGACGACTTGGATAAACGCATCATTTGATGCTTTAATGTGACGATGCCTCCAACCCTTTCGGTACTCGGCAAGTCCATTAATATGAGCACCAGATCCCGCAGCTTGGGGTTCATATGCTCCAGTACTTTGGTTGTATAGTACGAATGCTCTGTCATCTTTCTGCAGAGAGATACCAGTGAACTGAGCAACAACCATGGACTTAAATCCAGTTGCTTCAGCACCATCTGCGTGCATACCATTGATACCCCAAACTGATCTTAGAGAACAGTTAAAGACATATGGTGATGCTGAGTCAACTGTATCAATTTCGACCTTAACAAGAATATTGGAACCGATAGCATTACCTGACGGTTCAGTTGACATTTGATAAGTGAACTGGTTACCTTGAGCAGACGTTACCAAGAACGAACCATTATAGAGGAGTTGATCCTGCTCAGTAGGACCAGTAACACCAGATATATTAACAGCGACACCCACGGAGAATCCATGATTCTTCGGATTACCAAGTGCGTCCACTGTGAACGCTGTGGCGGTTTGTCCATTTCTTATGATCTGTGAGATAGCGAATTCGTCAGATATAGGACCAACGATTCTGTTCTCTTCTACCCTTACCTGTAACTGGTCTTGTGCGACAACACCTGATGAGTCAGGTATAGTAGCGTATGCTTTAGATATCTTCTGATAATATAGTTCTAGGTCAGTAATATTAGCGAACTCAAAACACGTTAACTTATGGTGTGAGAAGTTAGGTGCAATCGTACTTATATCGTCGCCTCTGTAATAGACTCCATTAGTGTCTCCATCAAAAAAGGATTGCTGCCAGAAATAACATCCACCAGTGAGTTTAAAAATCGCAGCAGTAGCAGGCTCGTTAGTAGAAGTAATACCGAGAGAACCCTGAACCGTAGGATAAGGGACGTATTTTGGAATGATTTTGGTTCGACGTAAGTCCGAACCAACAACAGAGACACCACGAGGAGCAATGATACCACCAGCAGCTGCATTAAATTTATAAAGAACATTACTAGAAGAAGTTAAATCAAAGTTAGTGTTAGCATCAAATGGTTGTACATCATTATAATCTGCTACACCAGGTCTATTGTCAATAACATAATCTGACGGATACAAGTATATACTGAATGCGTCAAATTCGTCATTACTTAAACCAACTCTGTATGAAAATCTTGCAACTTCTAGGAATGCACGCTGCAACGTCTTAAACGGACGTAACGCTGAGTTACCTCTATTATCGTAAGCATCCGATGCATCAAAATCGTCGGGGTTGACGTATATAATACGACCAGTCCTCGACGTGATGATATTTTTAAGACGGGTTAGTGCCATTGGGATCTACTACCTATTGTATTATTTATCCAGCTGTTTTAGTGTTCACTATTTGTGTGTAGTCCTCAGACTGCGACTCAAAACCAGTTACACTATAAGATATCTCAGCAGCAGAACTATAGACAAGAATGTTCTGTCCTGGACCAACTACGATACCAGCTATACGATCAACAGCATTTGCTGCTATCGCTTTTCCATAAGCGAAATAATCTTCTTCATTTACATAATCTACTGCAGTAGCACCAATTGCTTCACCTGCACCGATAGTAGCTACATCAAATGTTAATGATGCACCACCTCCACCACCAAGAGTTGCGTCTGTAAGAGTTACAGTATCGTTTGCTTGATAGTTCTTACCACCGTTTACGAGAGTAACAGTAGCAGCACCTGATCCATCGACTGTTACATCAACTTTCAGAAGTGTTCCATTACCACCTGTAGGTGACAATCCAGTGTATGTACCTGCAGCACGAGAACCGTCAGCACCACTTACACTGTCAAGAGTTTTTGCTTTACCTGCAACAACTGTTGCCATGTAACGGTTTTCGTTAACTATAGTTGGAGTATCATAGAGTGTATCACCTGCTACAAATGGTGCAGAATCACCATCAAGTGAAATTTTCAGTAAGTTAAGTGCCTTGTCAAATTCATGCACATAACCCCATGAACCTTCAGTTACACCTGATGCTGCAATAGTATAAGTTGTGTCACTTAAAGTAAACTGATCAGCAGCAGCAAAACCTGCACCTCTCAATTTATAGATAAAGATCTCCTCATAAGCAGGGTTTGCTATAACAGTCATTGACCAACCAAATCCAGCATTAGAGTCCGTAGTGTTTGCTACTGCAGGTTCTGCATATGACTCTAATGATAGTGGTGAGTTAGAAGTAATCTCAATTTGTAAATAACATCCTGCCTGTCCTGCAGTACCAACCTTGGTTACATTACCAGTGTACTCAGTACCAGTTAATGATTGAGTACCATCTGCCTGTTCAGAAAATCTGAATGGATGACCTGTGTTAGAAGCATCTGTCTGCCAGAACTTATAAGTTCTCTCATTATTGAGACTCTTATTTAAGTATAGTTCGTATGTGTTACCACTAGCACCCTCTGCAACAATAAATCTATCTTGATTCTCAATATTAAATGATCCTTGAGAGAAGTTCAGTGGTAAAGTAGCAGAAGAAGTACCACCAGTGATGGTCTCTGCTTCAGTAAAGAAGTTGAGGTGATAGTCACCTGCGTCAGTCATCTGTGTAACTGCAGTACCATCATTGTGGTTAACTGCAGAAGTACCATACTGACCACGAACAACAGTCAAGTCGTTACCTGCAACAGCAGAAACCTGAATTGTCTCGTTACCAATCTGTATGAAACCACCTTCTAAGAATCCAGTTGCATCTGCAAGTGTAAGTGTGGTATCACCAGCAGCGAAAGTAGCACCTTCGTTGATAGTAGATGCAGTAGCAGAGTCAATAAAGCACTTAGCAAATGCTCCTGCAGGAATTGCACTTGCTGTTGTACCATATACTCCTCTTGTTACTGTCAATACATTGGTAGTAGTATTAATACCAGAAGCATTGATGGATATAATTTCTGTACCTGCATCCGAAGCAATACTTGATATCATCAACCTTGCGTTATCTGCAAGACCTGTATTTCTCGATACGTTAACTGCGGTAGCACCCGATGCAACATCTGCTATGGAAGCATGAAATCCTCCAGACTCAGTGTCTATACTTCTTAATGTACCACTAATACCTGATGTACCACCTGTTACTGTCTCACCAAGTTGGAATATACCCGTTAGGTTTGCATTATCACCCGTTGAGAATAGTAGTTTCTCTACCTTAACCCATCTCTCCAGTATAGAAGTATCCTTAAACACATCAAGGAGTTTTGCTGTAGATCCATTAGTTGTAGTTATATCAGCACCTGGTATAGCACTACTGAAACTTACACCTGGACTAACCTTTAGTTTATACTGGGATATTGGGTTACCCTTCTGAAATTCTAATGCAGTCGTTTCATCACCATCAAGTTGTAATATCTGATCATAGTCACGAACTGCTGCACGATATGTAACGCCAGATCCTGATACATTCGTTGCTGTAAAAACTGCTGATGCAGTATTGTCTATATCAGCTGAATAGAGTACTGTATTTGTCGTTGCCCCTGGTTTTGAGGCGGCTAACCTTCCTGCTGTCATTTTAATTTACCACCCTGCTTGGAAAAAAGATTGTAATCGGAGTCTACCACCGAATGTAGGTGCTGATAAAGGACCACCAAAGCTAACACCAACCGCCTCGATGTTGTTAGTAGATAGTAGTGTAGCATCTGCACCTGGGAACTGAATATTAACTGGTTCAGTAATGTTAGTGGCATCAATAGTGATTAAACCGTTAACATTCTCTGGGTTGTTAATCTTCATGAATTCCATTGTTTTGTTCGCTAGAGTCTGCGTTGCTTTCTCTGCGACTAAAACGTTGGTATCAATACCATTATTTAGAGGTTCTGCAAGAGAACCTTCTGGGAAAGTCCACTGCAAATTGCTGTTAGCATTAAGATTTGTTAGATTAAAACTAATCTTCTTAGTGTTATCACCAGTGTCCTCAAAAATGGCACCCTTATAAACCTTGTTAGTTAATGTCTGTGTAGATGAAGTTCCTACCACAGTAACATTAAGGTCTGGCCAAGTAACCGTACGATCTGAAGTTAATCCAGATGAATCGAAGATTATATACTTGGTTGGATTATTCTCATCTGTAGACGGTGTAGTAGACATGGTGGGGTTCACCAAGTTCTTATTCTTAACGTCTTGCTGAGTTATATCATCAAGTAGTGTTGACTGCGTAATGGTAGTACCATAATCAGGAAGACGATAGATATGCTGACCAGGAGCATCCCACGCATCTGTCTCGAACTTTGCAATCTTAGAAACGTCAGTAGAACCAGTTATCTGTAGGTCATTATCTTTAATGATAATAGACTTATTAGTTAACGTTTGGAATGTATCTGCTGCAACTATAGTTGCTGAAGTATTTGCACCTACATTAGGAAAGTCGAAACGACGTATACCACCTGCAGTAGAAACGGTATCTACATTAAAGACCACCTTCTTTCCAGGGTTTTGATCCCCCTCAAAGAATACGTTAGAGTCTGTAAATGTAGCAGATCCATTAACTGTGAAATATCCACTACCCTGAGGGACTACCTCCACATTAGAGTTTGCTGACGCAGTATCAACAGCACGAATTTGTAATGTTGATGAACCGTCTTGGTTTGCGTTACGTTGATTATATAATGATGCACTACCGAATGTGAGTCCAATTTCATTAACTGCACTCTGGTAGATTCCAGTGTCCCTATCCAAATCGAAAGCCAGTCCTGGAGCACTCTGTGAGCCTGCAGAAACTGACCTAAAAAGTTGATTAACCTTTGATTTTCTATTCGGAATAAGTGGGTCTGATATAACAATAGGAAGCACCGCTTCCCCAGTCACCAACGCATCAGCTATAGTATCAAGTTGTGATATTCTTTTAGTTGCCACTATTCATCTATATGGTTCTTCCGAGTTATTTATACGTCCAAATTCCTCTCTCCCATAAGAAGTGATTTAAGTTTATTTGCTTTCTCTAAATGCTCTTTATGATAGTCTATCCAAGACTGTACTTCAGTCAAAATATTCTCATAAGTTTTGTCTGAAGATTCCTCGCTAGTAAGATAATCACCAATGACATCGTTTAATGTATTGAGACGATGCTGTGCCTCTGGTGGATAACTAGCATTGTAGTTTTCGACGTGTGGTCCGCTCATTGATACTTCTCGTTAAATTCCTTAAATGACGAACTGCAATCAGGTGGTTCTGGATATTTATATCCCTTCATCTTCATCCACTTCTGATGCAAAGCACCCAGTATCCATGACTGAGATAGACTCTTAGGTCCATTTTCCAATAGTTCCAAGTGTTTCTTGTTGGAAGTGTACGCTTTGTACTCCTCCCTCCAATTACTGTCGTCCCAATCTTTTGTCATGTGTTACTCCTCTATTTCGAAAGACCATTTTATAGAATTAATATAGTCAAATGTATCCGTTACATCATGATCACAGTTAGTGTCGTACTTTCTTTCACAAAGGAATCTCCTCAACATTTCTATTGAGTTAAAACACCCCATATGCGTATGGTTGTCATTGTAAAGATGGTACTTCATGCTAACTCTTTAATTCATTTTGCATCTCATTAAGTGTTTCACTAACATATGTTTGCACACCAACTGGATCAGGTTTCCAATCCTGTGGCATAGGGATCTCAGGTAGATCTCCCTGCTCGTACTTGTCAAGCACAGGTACAGGTGTCAGTAGAATTGATGGTTTCCCATCTTGAGCAATCTTTATTGTATTACCTCTTTCACATAATGTCAAGAGGAAATCAAAGTTGCTCTTAGCCTCATCAATAGAGACTTCTAGAATTTGAGATTTCATTAGAATACAAATGTAAGATCGTCTGGCTCTAAGAAGTCTTGCAAGATAGCAATAGTATCCTCAAAACTGCTCATACCCTCTTCATCAAAGTTAAACCGAACTTCTTCGGTATAACCTTCCTCATCCCGAAGGACAACTCTCCTTTTGGCAACATGTATAAAAGCATGTTCCACATAATCAACTAATTCTTCCATTAGTTAAGCATCACAGGCAATCCATATATCTGGGTTGCACCCAAAGCAGTACCAAAGGCAGAGAAACCTACCCCGACACCGTATGAGATTATACCAGAAGTACACTGGTTTATTATAGCACCTTGTCCTGCTGTGACAACCTCTCCTATGCCACCTGTCGGACTGGCTACTAGGGTCATGTGTCCACCTGGACTAGCTCCTGTGATAATATCTGCCATAGCAGTGGGCATGGATTGCCCCAGGGAGAGCCGAACCTGAGCTGGTGGTGATGCACCTGGGAATGGTAAATCCATTGTAACATCTACAATAGATCCTTTTACTATACTATACTGTCCTGTTATAACAGGCATCTGCTGGAATATACCAATGATATCAAAGCGTCCACAGTTAAGGAATGAAGTAATCCAGTTAGCTTCGTTTATGATCTCACCATGTGCAGTGTTATTAATTGCACCCGCCTCAACGTTATAGTTCTGACCCTTCATGTTGATTGCAGATACAGCAGTGAAGTTAAACTTGTTAGCTTGTACTGTCCAGTCACCTTGATAGTTACAATCGTGGTCACCTGCTACGGTATGTACTGACTTAGATTCTCTTTCTCCTACCTCTACATCAAACTGTGGTTTATTACGTTTAGCTATCTTATCCTGTAAAACTGCTTGCATTTGATCTGTTGCAGTTCCTGCAGTGTCTAGAGAACCCTCCAGAGCCTCGAATCCATCTTCAGGATCCAAATCTTTATATGTTTGTGCTGTGAATTTAGAGCTATTACCTGCTCCTTGCAATGGTTTCTGGTCACCCCATGTACTACCTGAGGAGAAACCACCATTAGCATCAGATGCTTGAGCACCAGGACCATTTGATACATGAGTATTCATGGATCCTGCAACCTCAATATGGAAATCACCCATAACCTTAAGGTGGTAGTCACCTTCTATAGTATGTACATGATTACCTTTAGCATTGTGTACTAAGTCTCCACCGTAAATGGAAGTAAAGTTGCCAGGTACATTTAAGTGTTCGTTACCTCTCTTATCTTGGAAATAAGTAACACCACCAGGACCAGAGGTTACAAACTTTTCTTTACCAGGCGTTGCATCATTCAGTACCCTAGTACCATTAAGTGATGTCTGTGTCTCCATTAAGAATGGGTTAATATTCTTATAGAAATCATCAAAGAAGGTACCAGTTTCTGCTGAACCACCTGAACTTTGAGTAAGTCCTGGTGCATTTGTTCCCGAAGGTGGTGGACAACTACTATAGTCACCTCCACCTGGACCTGCCACGCCTGGTGTATCATCAGGATCACATTGCGTGGTACCTAACAACGGAACCCATGCTTGTGATCGGGGTTTTCGACTATCACGACCACATCCTTTATTACCAAGGATCATAGCAAGGATTGCCTTAAGGATGCTAAGAAGTGACTGGAAGTCTAACTTAGTGAAATCTAATGCAAATATACTACTGATACCATCTGCTAGTTTTGCTGCTCCCTTAACTGCAGTTATTGCTGAGAATATTTTATCTGCTGCACCGTTAATGGCATTGAGTCCTTTACAAATCTGACCCTGAATACCAGACATTGCATTCTCAACCCAGTCAGTGATTTTTGATTCCATCTCACCGATGAAATCCATTATATTATCGAAGACCTTGTTGAGATAACTCGTTATGAATCCCATTATGTTCTTCATAACACTGACCCATTGTGGGGTAGGTTTACAGAACATAGAGAATATAATTTCTAGGATAGCACCAATTGCTGTCACTACGACAACAGGAACCATATTAGAAATTAGCTTTAATATAGTATCAATCGCTTGCTGAATCAGTCTCGCTGCCAGCTCCTTCAGAGGAGCGAGCATACCCGAAACTGCATTGGTAACATAGTTGGTTAGGTTAGATAACTGTCCAAGTATTGCTTTACCTTCTACCATTCTGCCTGTAATAGCAGACATGAAACTACCACTGTCAGTATCTTTTGCTAAACCACCTACCTGAACACCAATGTCAGATAGCATCCTCTTCATATCAAGGTTAAAACCTTTATTAGCAGGTCCAGTTGTACCATCAGCAATACCACCTGGCATTCCTGACATCTTGATAGGGTTAGTGTATATGTTAGCAGGTGTATCTACTTCACCTTTGGAAACTGCACCTCTTGCTACTTCTTCGCCACCTTCTGCAGATCCTGGTGTCTGACCCTGAACCTTAGCAAATGGGTGACCACCTAATGAAAACTGATTATTAACTGCTTTCTGCTGAGGAGTATCGGTTGCCATCTGGACACCAATCTCAGGATCAGCAATATATGTACGTCCTAATTGGTTTGGTGCACCTCTCTCTTCTCCACTAGCACCACCCTCATTCTGTCTCTCAGCATGACGGAAACTACGGAAAGCACCCATAACACAAGGTAACTGACCTTCATTACCATCCAAGAAGAAACCAAGAACGTTAGAACCTACCTGTAATTCTGTAGTTGTTCCTGCGTTTTTAGTCTGTGGTTTATCTGTTGGCAGTAGAACAGTTGCCCATGGGAGCATTTTCCTAGGAAGTTCTTGCAAGTGAGCAGAGTTTCCATCCTCATCCGTTTTATTGCTGGTATACCAACCAAGTATACGAACTCGTACTCTACCTAACTGTGAAGGATCTTGGTTGTCTTCTACTTCTCCGACCCACCAATTAAATCCATCACGTCCAGCGAAATCAGTTTTTGCTTGTGCGACAGCGACCATTATGTTAAATCTAGTTTCCTCGAATTATTTAGCTTAGTAAAAGTAAAGAAACCCTCAGACGGTTCTTTACCCCAAGAAAATTTTCCCGTTTCTATGTTATACCCAGTGTCGATTGACCTGTAGTTTGTACCATCAAATTCTACAGCACTAACAACTTTAGTGTCTCTGACTATACATTCACCCTTAATCTCACCATACCAAGTACCTTCGAAGAATCCCCACTGCATTTCACATCCCTCCTTATCAATCAAGAGGTTGTGTGCTTTAGTGAAAACCGTCTCTTCATCATAAACCTCAAAGGTTATATGGTAGTGTCTGTACGGTTCATCCTCCCCTGCATAGTTATACCACTGCTTGAGTTCTAATACATTAGGTTTTACTTTGGTGTAGAGAATATTAACCCATGGCCACTTGGTAGGATTGCTATAGGCTTGTTTCTTATTCTCATAATGACCAATAATCAATTCATCGAACAAGGTTATACCATCCAGTAATAATCATCTTCTCTTCATTAGGTGCAGGTATTCCCTGATGAAAATGTGTCCAATCACTTGGCCAAATCAATGTCAACCCCTTTTTGGGTTTCACTTTTGCTTGCTGTACATCAAATAATGTTTCTCCACCTTCTTCTATATCATTAAGATAGGTCATCCATGCCATAACACGAGTGACCGCTTCTATATCTGCATTGTTTCTTTCACAATGCATCTGTTTAAATCCTCCACCTTTGGGATACCACTGCAAGTTAAAATCACTCTGCAGATCCCAATGGATCGTTCTAAGCATGGGCCAGTAGTTTACATATTCTCTCGTAACCTCTGCTAGACCATCTATGTAATTAGTAATTCTTTTATCCTTAAAATACCTAGGAACGGTCATATCAATCGATTCTTTGATCGTTTTGTTGACCTTATCTCCTTGTCCACCGCAGTGACCTTCAGTCTTCTCAAGGTATGTATTGACCACTGGGTCATCCCAGAAGTCCCATAAACCATCAACAATTTCAGGTTCCATGACCCCACCCCCTATAAAGGAGTAGGGTGCATCTATATCAATGTATTCACCAAGCATAATATAAAATTGGTATTAATCGTCGTATACTAAGCACTCAGGCTCATCAGGGTTTTGATCACAGAATAGTTCTAAGCAATTTGGATCATGGTGATCACCTGCTTCTATCTCTGCCTTATGATGGTCAGCATATTCTACTAGATCATGTAGTTCTTCTTTAATGTGACGACGAGCAGCAGGACTAACCTGTGGATCATCTAAGATCTCTCTGTCTTTTTGGATGTGTTCTTCGATAGTATGCATAATTGTACCTTCAGTACCCTACTATTTAGGCAAATTATAGCACAAATATCAAGATTTGGGTACCGAATCCCTACAAAGGTAGAGTTCTGTGGTGATTCCCTCTTTATTGTAATGATGTACTAGACCCTTAATAAGGTACCTACCACTGTACCTTGCGTCATCCTGAACTGTGTCTGTACCTTTGGTTTGTATAGATGACGGTATCACACAACTGATTACTGAACCTGCATATAAAGCAGTATTTCCTGGAACCTTGATAGTTAGGGACAGTGTATTTAATAATGATAGTCTACCTGATGCATAGTTAGATACAGCTAATATATCCTCAGGTGCATTATCAGCACCGTTATTAGGTTGACCAGCAGTCTGATTAGAATACTTTGGAAGAATCTTAACCTTAATCCTAGTAGGATGATCTTTCATATAGCTTTCTGCTTTCTTACTATCGTAGGGGAATCCCTCCTCTAAAGTAGATGCAATCTCAAACAACTTATTCATTGCATTGATAGCAGGTGGCATCTTAGTACCTCCTGGTTTTGACTGGTTCTCTGCAGTTTTAATCTGAGTAGCAGTATTCTTCCAGTTCATAGTATTGGCATTAATATCCATATTAAATGAACGATCCGATTCTCCCCCTGCATTATAGAAATTAACTGATGTCTTACCTTTATCTAAGTAATCTTGGAACTCTGCACTATTAAGTGATTTTGCTTTCTCTGGGTTAAAAGCATCTCCAACGATTTGCTTAGTGTTCTTATATACATCATACAATTTATCAAATATACCACTACTACTAGCAGATCCATTTGGAATAGCACTCTCTGAAATAGCAGAAATTACAACACCGTAAGAGATATTCTTATATAATCCTGTTCTCATCTTATCCAGATGATTCATCCTTTCTGGATATGTAATAGACTCAATACGATAAGCATTATCACCACGAGAATTACCAGATAGGTTTGCTTGAGTGTAAGTATAAGTCTCAAGAGTATCCTGCTCACAGAGTTTATCAATACTATGAAAATTAAATCCCTTCCTATTCTCGTAGAATAAGAACCCTGACTGAGATACCTTCTTACCACCCTTCTGTCCTTTAGGTGATTTTCTTACTACTTTATCAGTCATATAACTGATACAGTCAACAGGTCTCCAGTTAGGAGAAACAAAATTAAGATTACTATGTGGTTCTATTGCTTCATCATGCTTAATCTTATGTGGTGCCTTTAATTTCTCAGAAATAACAGTCTTTATTACTTCTGGTTTCTGGGCATAAGGACCAAGTGCACCAAAGGTTCTATTAGATTCATTTAGATATATCTCTGGAGATGAACAATGGAGTATATACGCCTTCTTCCTTTCCGACTTAATAACTGATCCTATCTTATAAATCTGCAGATCAGCATCTATCATAATTCTCTCTGGATCTCTACTCTGTCTCCTATTCTTAGGTACTGCTGCGTAGGTCTCAAAGCACAACTTAACCATCTCATCACCAAACAACCTGTCACCAAACTGTACGGTATCTAACATACTAATATCACACCGAACAAATGGTGAATCTATGGTTTCATACCACTGAAATTCTGCAATCATTGCAGTAATATCATACTTTTCATCTTGTACTACGACATAAGCGTCGTGTAATCTATATTCTTTGGTATCTGCTGACATTAGAACATCTCAACTGGTGCGGTATTTCCCTCTGCCATTAATCCATATCTAGTCTGGAAATAATCGTTAGCAGGTACTTCATATTTACTGTCAACGAATATTGGTGGTGGAGGACCAGCATCCGCTTGTTTACCCATTTTAATAGGTGCTAGATCTCCTTTATGTATACTAACACCACCATCACTATCTCCTCCTCCTTCATCAAATTCACCACCCTCTGACATTGCCTGAACATTAATATATTCACCTGTAGGTTCTGCTTTTGGTACCATACCACCTGCAGATAAATTTACTAGATTTATATGTCCACCACTAGACAAACCACGTCTATTCCAAAGTCTTGCTACCTCTTCAGGAGGAATTCCTGCTTTGATTGCTATGTTTCCAGGTGAATTTTTAGCCTTCTCATATAATCTATTTGCTGCTGTGCCTGGTATATCTTTATTGAGATTAAAGGCTATGTCTGACTTAAAGTTAGGATTGTCTAATGTCTGCCTTCTAACCCAATCCATCTTCTTAAGAAGAAGTTTCTTAACCTCAGGATCTATTGACGGATTATCTATTATCATCTGATTTCCTTCATTAAATGCCCACTCACTCATATTAGCAATAGTCTTACCAAAGTTTAGCATCTTACCATCTCTGTCCATATAAAGCCTTGTATGCTCACCATAAAACTCAGGATCACTATCAAGTAGGTCATTGTGCTGTTTCATAAACGCAAGCAATGAAGGTCCAGCAGCTTCTACCAATTCATCCATACTCATATTACCCTTCATCTCTGCCATCGGTCCACCTTCTGCCATATCCTGAATCAATCCACCAGCACTAAATCCTGGTATGCTAAATCCTTTATTGGCTGCTTCCTGAGTCCTTCTACCAGTTAATCCTGCATTACCTCTAGTTGCAGGAGTATCATATGGGACTACAAATGCACCACCAGTTTTCTTTTGTGCAACATACTCTGTACCATGACCTATAAATGATGTACTCCTACCACCATCAAGTGATACAGGATAACCACTCTGAGGTCCAGATATCCAACCACCTGCTGCCATCTTTGGCTGATTCTGGTATGCCCTCATATTCCTAGAGAGAATATTACGTTCCCTAGTACCTATGTCATTAGTCCATTCATCATCACTTAATCCAGCAAAAGGTTGAGAAAGATCGTATGTTTTCCTACCAATCTTAAATTCTTTCTCTATTGGTTTTACATTCTTCTTCTTCGTTTTCTCCGTTTTCTCCTGTGTATTCTTTGGTTTCTCTTTATTCCCAAAAAGGTTTAACCCCCCTTTGGCAATTTTTTTAGGTTTAACTTTTCTTTTCTTATCCTTACCCTCTATACGCTCTATTTTTTGTTTATATGCATCAATAACATCCTTATCGCCACCCTCAAGTTCCTCCATTCTAATTTGCATTCTAATGTATTCAGGGTGATCAAGAGCATCTTCCCCATGATTGTCCAAATAAGTAGACATATCCTTTTCTAAATCTATCTGAGCATCAGCTTCCTTTCCAGTGAATTCCTTTTTCTCCGTAGATTCATCTTCCTTCTTCCCACCAAATAGAGTCTTTAATCCCCATGCAGCAAGTACACCTGCACCTACCATAAGAGCAGCTCTAGGTCTTGCCATAATGAAGCCTAATACTCCCTTAAAGACACCCATCAATCCTTTGAGCATGGAACCTATAAGCTTAAAGAGTTTGCCACCCTTAAAGAGTGCCATTACACCTTTCATGCCTAGTGCTGCCATCTTTGCAGGTGCAAAGAATACTGCTGCAGCAGTTAAGAATTTAACAATTCCAAATATACCTTTAAAACTAAGTGGATTCTCTAAGAAGTCTGTAAGACCATCTAATCCCATATTAATTAAGAATCCAGCAATCTTAAGTAACCACTTACCTATTCTGGTAACACCCTGTACAACCTTCTCCACCTTCTTCAGGTTTTCAGGATTACCCATCCACTTCAGGAAGGCAACTGTTACCATTGTCCTAAAGATTCTACCAATAAATTTAGCTATACCTTCGAAGAATCCAAATGCATTAGAGACAGCACCTACAACAGCACCTGCTGCATATCCAAATCCTTTCTTTTCTTTAGGATCAGGTGGTCCTTCTTGTTGTGCTTCACCCTCTAGATCCTCTTCTAAATTTTCTTTTTGTTTTATATCCTCTGCTTCTGCCTTTCTCTGATCTACTAATTTTTGTACACCCTCTTCTCTCTGATCTGCTAATTCTTGCTGTTGTTGTATCTGCATTTTCATGCTTTCAGCAAAAGTCGCATTCATCTGTGCGACCATTATTGCAATACTATTAGTAGTAAGACCTAACCTGTTGATTGCCTTTACGGATGTGGTCATACCCTCAGTACCACCACCGTAAGTAAAGCTTTTACCTACCTCCACAGTGATACCACCTCCAGGTTTAGGAGGAGTTATTACTTTATATAATCGTGCTTTTGGTGTTGCTGCCATCTTACGACCTCATATTGCCATTAAGCATAACTGGAGTAGCTGTATATACTACTTTTGGTGGTGGTGTTGGACTAGAACCAGGTATGTATACCTGTTGTCTAGCTGCTACCACAACAGTATTTGTTCTTGCCCTACGTTTCCGCTTAATGGGTCTATTGATTTTAGGAACTTTACTTCCAACTGCGTCCCTTGTATTTATCCTTCCACCTATAGATTTCTTACCTATCTGGAACGGGATTGTTCCACCCATTCCCTTCTCAGGTGGCTTTCTTGCTTCCTGTTTTTTATGATCCCATCCATGGAGAGATACCCTAATACCTGTTAGATCTGAATATTGCCTTATCCCAGAAGTGACTTGTCGCCTTTCCCACTTATCTAAATCGTTAGCATATTGTTCATTAGTTAATCCACCTTGGGTTCTGGATAAATCAAACTTACGATTATAATTTGCAGATTTCTTTGAGAACTTAATCTCCTTACCTTTCTTAAAAGGAGACTTGTGTGGGTAAACTTTCTTCTTCTCCTCTTCCTTATCAGCAGGTTTAATATCCTTCGCATCTTCCTTTTCTCTTTTCTCTGCTAATTTTTGTTGATCGCCAGAAAGCTTATCATTCATCGCTGTATCATCAGGATCCCTTACTATCTTTCTTGGACTCAAACCAGTTGCCTTTGCAAAAGGATCATCAATAGTACCTAATTTACCAAAAGGAGTTGGCATATGCACTAATCCTTTAGCAAGTAATCTTGCTGCTTGCTCTCCAACAAATCCACCTGCCATACCAGTAATAAATCCAGGAGCACCACCAAACGGAGCACCAATGGCAAAACCTGCAGTGTATCCTAATAATCCACCAAGTGCTCGAAGAATAGCATTGACAGGAGATTCACCCAAAAGAGCATAGTCAATAACGCCCATGATAGCAGCGATAACCTTATCAACACCACCAATCTTCATCTTCTTTGCTGCTTTAAGACCGTCTTTTAGTTTTAATACATTCTTATTCTTTGATGCACCTTTTAATATCTTACCTATTTCTTTGGGGTTTTTCCCAATTTTCATTACCTGTTTGATAGTCTTATTCTTTTTAAGAATGTTATCTATCTGACCCATCAGTTGCTTCTTAACCTTCTCAACCAACTTCATAGGATTCTTTGCCAACTCAACGACATCACCTATAGTATTAGCCCATTTTGCAGCCCTTGCTCTAATGCCACCAATAACATTATCAGCATTTGCCAGTTGTTTTTTGGCATAACCATCTGCCCACTTCACGAACTTGCTACCCTGTTCACCTATAACGTTTTTAAGCTTAGTACCTTCTCTAATTCCAGTTTTCCATAGATTCTGCCCAGTCGATTTAAGACTCTTCCACCAGCTTCCACCACCAGGAGGTTTCTTTACTTTTACCTTCTCAAGTAACTTCTGACCCTTTTGTGCAAGAGGTTTAACGTTTTTCTTAACAAACTGCTCGGCACCTTCTTCTATCGCTTTTCTCTTCTTAACAATAGTTTCCTTAGTCTGCTTAATACGATCAGCAAAGGTCTTTGGTTTAGGTTTGGGTGCTTTAGTTTTTGTCTTAGTAGTCTTTTGATTCTTCTTCTGCTGCTTCTTCTGATTCTTCTTCTTATTATCCTTTTTATTCTTCTTATCATTTTTCTTCTTATTATCCTTCTTCTGATTCTTCTGATTCTTTTTAAAATCTGGTTTCTCACCCATTGTCAATGCTCTACCTATGCTACGCATAGCTTTGACATCACTTAATAGCTTCCATGGCATTAGCATCCTAGATGCTAACCAGAAACTCGCCATTCCACCCAGAATCTTAAAGACCCCAAACATTGCCTCAAAAGCTTTGCTAAGGTGACTTTGACCTGGTTCTCTATCTCCAAATATATTACCAATGCCCTCCAAGACATTATTCATACCAAAACTGACCAAACCGAATACCAGTTTACCCAGTCCTCTTATGAATTTAAGGAATGTCTCTATCCGTTTAGTATTCTTCGGATCAGACAACCATTTCATGAACCCAACCGCAATAAACGGTCCTATAAGATTCTTAAGAAAACTGAATAACGGTTTAAAGGGAGCAGCAAGTGTCTCTATCCAACTAAATTTCTTCTTATCTGCTTTTTCTGCTTGATCTAACCCCTGTTCTTTCTCTTCCTCCTCATTTGGTTCTAATTCTTGTGCAGTTTCTGCCTCTTGATCCTGTATTCGATCCTCTTTTTTCTTCTTTTTCTTAGCAGTCCGTTTCCTCATGCTAAGTTTCTTATTAGTCTCTTCTTCCTGTTTTTTAGTTCTCTCTAAAAAATTCTCAAGAAGAAACTCTTTCTGAAACTCCATCATAGTAACGATACCTTGCAGGTTCTTTCCAATACCTGTCAAAGTACCACCTAATCTATTATAGGCAAAAGTCTGAGCTCTAAGTTGCTTCCCAAAGGCAGTAGTTGCCTTAGGAGGTGGAACGTTTATATATTTCTTTAGAACTGCTGTTGCCATTAAAGACTTACTCTATTACTGTTTTCCTGTTGTTTCGCCTTCCTCTCTTGTTCCTGTAAATGAGCAATGAGAAGATTCACATAGACATCACGTTCCCACGGTATCATATTCTCCAACTCAGTAAGACTATACTTATGATGCTGCATTAATGCAAAGTTAGTCTCAAACATATTCTTAAGACTATCGTGCATTAACGCTATCCGAAAAAACTTGCTAGTCCCTCCAGTAATAGTTCGCTCTTTTTCTTAGTCTTAGGATTAAAAACCTCAATGGTATGCTCAAGTTTTGGCATAGTCTCAAAGAAATCTTGGATTTTCTTAAACTGATCCTGATTCATGTCACCGATGAAATCAACTGCTTCCTGTTTAGTAAAGGAGTCATAGATCTCTTCGCCTTGATATACTTTATCAATACACTCTGCAGAGAGTGCAAAAACATCATCCATAGATGGTTCATTTTTCATATTACGATCAATGAACGCATTTAGAGAAGGATACTTCATCTCTATTTTAATGTCATCATCTACATCAAGGATCCTTTTATGTTCCTTAGGTATAGTTAACTCAATGTCTTCCAAATTAAGTTCGACATCAATTTGGGTTTTATCATCATCAGGGGCAGTAACCTTAAATTCACTCTTTTCTCCTACTGCTTTCGCACGGATCCTGAGGAATAAGTACTCTATCTCAAATGTAGGCAGTTTATTAATATCTTTCACATTGGTGCATGATTTAAGAATATTCCTAACCGCCTTTGCCATTTCCTTCTCATCTTGGGATTCCATTGCCAAGTAAAGCAATTTCTCCTCTTTCACAAGAAATGGTCTATAACTGACTTTTGTACCACTAACAGGTAGTACGCAGTCATAATCAGGCACTGCAAGTTTTGGTAAAGGCATAATTAATATATTACGATATTAATATTTAGACACCCAATTTGCGGAAAGTTCCTTCGGGTTCAGTACCTACCAAATTAGAAGAATCTCTAACGATCTGAGGTGAATTAACATTAAACCTACCCTCATTGGCAGTATCAAACCTATATCTCTCCATTTGGAATTGTATATTCAGTTCCATAAGAGATCTCTGGTCATTATTTAAAGACTGTGTTCCTAGATTCTTTGGAAATACACCATACATCCTATAAACTGCTGATGCTGCATTCATTCTTATCTTAAAATCATTTACATTACTACCTTCTTCTGCTATTTTAGTCAACCATACATTAGATCCACCTTCCCACTTAATAATATCTACCTGAGTCACATACTGTTCATATATTCCTACAGTATTATCTGCATCAGAAGCACAGTTGTGCATCCATTGCTCAAAATATGCCCTATGTTGCTGATCTTTAGTTGTTATAAAAGTTACATCCAAATCTGTTGGAGACTGTCCACTAGCATAACTACGGTTCATTCCATGAACATGTGCTTCAGTAGTTGTTACATTTCGAGAAGGGATAGTAACATTATTTGCAAATAAACTTAAATTCTTTTTTATATTCCTTTGATTAGCATCTGAAGGTAGCCATCCTGTACGAGTATTACCACGCAAAGATGTTGAGATCATGCAAAGAGGTGAATTAAAAACAATCTCGTATAAGTTATTGCGTGCGGGTTCCAAATGACCCATTGCAATTGCTTCCTTAAATGTTTCGAAATAATTTGGACTATAGTCCAAAGTATCCACTGTTGCTGTTTTATCTTTTGCTTGTATTTGTAATACCATTAAACCCTACTCCATATATGGCTACTGGGAAGATCCATCCACATACCACCTCTCTTAATCCAGAACTCTTCTAGTGGAAGAGGTGTCCAATTCTTAAAGTTATCCCTAGGTACATCCATAGCTTGTGATATACTAGACATAAAGTATTTATGATGGCACTGCATAGGATACTGATTAGACCCAGTAGCCCACTGTCTCCCCACTGCTCGTCTGAATTCTGGTCTCAAATAATGTAAGTTACCACCAGAAAATTGTCCTTTACCGAGATTTCTATCCAATACCTGCACCATAGGATACTTGTCATACCATGGTAAAGGTGGAGATGGTGTTTGTGGACTATACTCAAAAAATAATATATCACCAGTCATAAACCCACCATCGTACGGTTGTAGACCATAAACCAACTGTGAACGATACCATTTCTTACTCTTTGGTGCACCGCCAGCTAAATCCTTTATGTCATTAAATATGCTCATACCCTGAGTTCTTTTTCTGTTAATATCATAAATTTCATTTGACGATCCTTGCAATAACTATCTGCTGCCTTCCATTTGGCGTTATTTACTGCAAAAGTCTTTACTTCTGATAAATAGGATCTAGTTACCTTAATCTTCTTAACTGGACGTTTCGGTTGCTGAGTTTGTGCATAAGGTTTAATTTCGATAATGCTCTTTGCGAGCTTTCCCGTTCGGGTTCTTGCCTTAACATAAAAATCGGGAAAATAACGATGGATCCGATTATCCACGGGACTGCGATAAGGTATAATAATTTCTTCACTTCCCCACTCCATAACGTTTTCATTTTTGTCACACCAGTGCATAAATTTCTTTTCCCACAAAGACCTATAAATAATGTTGGTGGGATCCCCTTTATATTTTTTGTAGTTTTGAGGTCTAAACTTTCCAGAATAAGACATGTCAACTCCAGTAGCAACTAATACATCTAGCTCTAAAGGTTCTGCCACGAGATATATATACCCTTCTATTGCACCAGATGGTCCATTATCATCAGATAAGGAGATAAGAGGTGGTAGGCAATGGCAGTCTAAAGCTCTAGATTATCTTAAGTTAACCATTTACGATCCTTCTATACAAAGCCCATATACATGGGTTGGTGGTAAAGAAGCAGGTGACTATGGTAAATTTAAGGGTAGTGCAAGTGATGAACAAGGTATATACAGCTCTATTTATCTACATATGCCTCATCAGTTAAATGAGAACTATACAGTCAAGTATAATAGAGCAACATTAGGACCATTTGGCGGTGCTTTAGAACAAGCAGTTAATTCAGCAAATGCGAAAGATGGTACGAGTAACGTTGCTACGCAACTAAACGCAGGTGCAGGAACTGGTGCTTCTCAAGCAGTATTTGGTGCTATAAGTGGTTTATTTAATGAAGGTGCTGGTATGCTAAATGTTGATGGTAGTTTATCGAGAGATCAAATAGTTGGATTAACCAAGCAAAGAGTTTTTAACCCATACGAAGAAACAGTATTCGAGGGAACAAATTATCGTAGTCATAACTTTGACTTTGATCTAGTACCAAGAAACAGTAAAGAAGTAACAGAAATATACCAGATTATTAATACATTAAGAGATTCCATGTTACCTGGTATGGATGGAACCAAAAACCAATGGTTAACTATTCCTAGATTCTTTAAAGCTGCTCTTGTAAGATTCGAACCAGCACAAGGTCAAGTAAATGCTGGTGATAACGAAGGACGAGGATTGGGTAGACCTGCAACATTATCACGAATCCTACAATTCCCTGTAAAAATGGTTCTTGTAAATATGGATGTCAATCTAACTCCCATGGGATCCCATACAAGTTTAAGAGATATGACTGCTATGAAGAGATATCAGGATCTTGGTCCTGCTGCATATAAACTAACATTATCCTTTGATGAGACTGCACTTATCACTCGTAACATGCTTGAGGGTGGTACTGGTTACAAATCAGACTGGGATGGAGTAGGTGAAAGAGCAAAAGATATGGAACAATTTAACTTCACGGAAGAGACGAAAGAAGATGGTAAAGAAGGTACGGAGGCTGATAAGTAATGGCATATTTTAGATCTCTACCTAACGTAAGAGTTAGGACAAAAAGTACAAGAAGCAATAACGTAGAACCTTGGGTTGTTGCAAAAAACATCTTCAGACGAATAAAACTGATAGATGACATACAAGGTAGTATATTGGGTTTTAACCAATATACTATTGGTAATGACGTAAAACCCTATCAGGTAGCACAGGACGTATATAATGATTCATCATATGATTGGATTCTTATGCTGTGCAACAATATAACCAATATGTACAAAGAATGGCCAATGTCTGAACATGAACTACATAACTACGTTCTGAAGAAATATGGTAGTGCAGACGATGTTCACCATTATGAGACAAATGAGGTAAAAACCGATAAAGGTGAAATTATATTAAAGAAAGGAATGGAGGTAAATGGGGAATTTCGTTATTATAGGTCAGATGGCACTATAGTCCCAAATGTCACATATCCTGTTTCTAACTGGGAATACGAAAATAACCAAAATACATATAAATCAAATATTTGGATATTAAAGAAAACTTACGTTTCTGACTTTATTTCAGAATTTAGACAATTAGTCAAATATTCTCCAAATGAAGAAGTTGGAGATGATGACGTTAAGATGACATGGGGTGCAGTAGAAGAAATCTTCAGTACATCCTCAGAATCATATACTACACGTTATGGTATGGTACCATCTATCGGTTTTGCGTCTTCACAGGAATTGGTCAATAGAACCGTTACTGTAGAAGTTACCGAATCTGGTGCACAGGTAAGAACAGTAGATACATCAAATACTGGTACTAACGCAAGTGGAGTTATATCAGGTACTACAGATTCATCAACTACACAGTCAGGTGCTTCATACTAATGATTGTAGTGAATGGTGAAAATATCAGATTATTGCTTATAATGGTATTAGCGGTCACATGGATATTTGTCTTTAACCTTCCAACAGAAGAATAGGTAAAAATACTTAAGCGACCCTACAGACAAAAAAATACCCCGAATTTTTATTCGGGGTTTTCTTGTTTCTAAAGGCGAATTATATATCAACCTCCATCGATATCACATCCAATGGTAGCACCAGTCACCACACCGAGTGGTATTGCCCACCATCTTCCATCACCTCTTGATAATGCTGCACCAGCAGCACCTCCCAGTAATCCACCAGCAATCTTACCATCAGTACAATCATTGGTATCGTACTCGATTGTTTCTCTTCTGGTGTACCCACCACCATCTCGGCAGGGTACTTCGACTGTTTCATTCCATGATCTAATATGACCTGGATTGCTTGCTGTACCAGGAATGTACTCTTCACGATACTCTTGACGAATACATGTCCTATCTGTACTGTATCCTGCAGAAGAACTATCGGGTGATCTTGACACCCGATTGCTATCATCAACCACAAGTCCATCCCAATCCCTTAACCAGATTCCATCTTGTTGGTAATGGGTGGCTCTTGTTCCTGCTGATACAGGACTAGCAAACAATAGTGCTGCTAATAACAGTTTCATTAATCCTCCTCTGCTAATCTAGAAAAGTATGCGAGGTCTGGATCAACCTCTGTCTTTAATGATTCTACAGCACTACCGAACCCACTGGGTGCAGCAGGAGTCTCTTCTGTAACTGTCACAGGAAGTTCTAGTTCTTCCTCCTCTACACGAGATTGTACTCTCGCTTTTCCTTTACCAAGTACCAAGTTTAGTCTCTTCTCTAGGTCTTCATAAGACTTAAAGTTCTTAGGACTCGTAAACTCTACTAGAGAATACTCTTGGTTGTAAATTTCTTCCAACTTGGCATCATCATAATCACCTAGAGTTGATGGAGCAGAGAACTCGGAACGATCATAGTTCCAGTATCCGTCCTGCTTAACAATCTTTAATTTAAAGTCAGCACCTTTCCAAAAATCAAATGGATTAATAGGTTGCTCATCCTCAAACTGTGGCTTCATTGCCTCAACTAACTTATCATGGATCTTCTTACCATACTTGTACAAGAAGACACGACCTTCATTCTCTGGATGTAATGGATCCTTCACGACTTGGATGTTACTGAAGTAGGAGAGTTTTCTCTTCTGCTTTCTTGCTACATCTTTATCGGAATCAATACCACTGTTCCATAGTACACGGTTTAGTTCACCGACTGGATCATTCTGACCTAGTGTAGTCAGACTGTTCTCGATGTACCAACCACCTGGTCCTTGGAATGCGTGACTCCAGACCTGTGCCCATGGTAGTTCCTCTCCTGTTGGTGCAGGAAGGAAACGAATGACTGCATAACCGTTCCCTGCTTTATCGACTTCTGGTTTCCAGAGTCTGTCGTCAGGACCGTTACCGCCACCCCCTTTACTGCTAAGTTTCTCTAGTTCCTTAGTCAGTTTTGCGACTGAACCAGAGGACTTCTTAAGGGATGCAAATGACATTTGTATTCTCCGTATTGAGTGTATTTGGCTTGTTTGTACTTTATTATCGTACCTTATTATTTATGCGTTGTCAAGTAGTCCTCTTCTCCATGTCTGCAATTTCTGTTCCATGGCATCCAAGACTGCCATTAGGTTTTGACCACCTGAGTAGACACTACTGCAAGAGTCTATCCTATCCTTGATCTCCTTGATCTCTTGGTCTGGATCTTCTTCTAAGTCCAACTGAGACTGCATGAGATTAAGTCTAGCATAAAATACTTTCTGTTTGGCAATCAGTTCTAGTGTCTTCTCAATGTGTTCTAACTGACCATCAGGATCTAATGTCTGAAAGTTCTGTGACATCTTAAGAAGATCTGTATAACATACCTGTAGTTCATCCAACTCTTCAGCAATTACTTCTGACTTAAAGAAGTCCTCTGCACTACTCATCGTCTTCTTCCTCCTCCATAAAGTTTAGTTTAATACCTTTCAGTTGTAATAGTACTAGCTTTGTCTTAGTTAATTCTTCACTATAAAAAACAACTGTATCATCTAGTCCTACATCACCACTCATTTTAAACCTCTGAAATATGCCTCATAATATTGCTTTATTCCATTGGTAGTTACTTGTTTGCTGCACCACTCCTCGGCACATGCTTCTGCTTTTTCTCCTGTGTATCCGTAAGCGGATAGTATCTTAAGACATGATGCCTTCATAGTGGTAAGACTCCTCTGCTTGTTCGTTTTATACAATTAAGTTGTTGAGCGTTAGCTTTAATCTTATCCTTCAGAGGTTTAGATATGAGTTTGTTGACTACCTCAACCTCAATATCATACTCTTCACAAACTGTCGCTACTGCTTCTATGTAGTTAATCAAACCGTTACTCTCTTGTACGGTGTGCTCAACCAAAGTGCTGAATTTACTTTGGGTCATAAAATTTTCCTCTAGTTCTTTCACACTCCGACCTCCTCTTTCACCCAGTCGGTTAACATACTCATCTTAAACTCTTTGATCCATTCACATAGAGTATCAATGTAAGGTACTTTATCATACCTTTCTTCTACCTGTGTGTCACCATTCTCTGCAACAGATAACGTTACAAGTTTAGTTACTTCGACACCAGTTCTTTCGTAGTACATGTAAGCATACGCTGCTTCCTGTACGAAATACTTTTCCAACCACTCTACCTTCTTGATAGCATTGGTTGTTTTAAAATCTATTATAGCAAGTTCGCCATCAAACTCAGCAATGCAATCAACACGGCCAGCAATACCCAATTCATCAGAATAAAGAGGGGCTTCGAGAAGATGAATATTATCAATACGATCAAGGATCTCACGAGAAGACCCAAAAAGGTACGAGGGAAGACCCTCGCTCTTCTCAATTTTTTCAGGCTCATTGTTTAAATAATACTCCACTATAGTGTGATACTGGGTGCCTCGCCAAGCAGATTGTCTTCTGATCTTCTCTGCTTTCATGTACCCAATCTTTTGTTCCCACTTTTTGATACCATCTATAGATTGTTTACCAACTACAGTAGTAACTGAGGGATACCAATGACCAGATGGTGATTTGTAGAACCTCTGACCGTCAACGTTTTGGGTCTTTAATTCTGCTAAGGGTTTAGCAGACCCCACATGATTAAATGATTTCATTAAACTAAACCTGATTGGATTTTGGAGACTAGATATTCTCGAACAAGTCCGCTTCGAACGATATCTTCTATTCCAAACTCTATTATATCAAAGGATGGCATAGTTTGCAAGATCTTCATGAAGTCTAGCACACCTTGACGTTCTCCGTTCTTGAGAAGGTCACTTTGTGAATAGTCTCCTGAGAATATGATCTTACAGTCCTGTCCAACACGAGTGACAATAGAATCAAGTTCATGGAAGTTTAAGTTAGAGAACTCATCCACTATTATAATACACCTGTCAAATGTAGTACCTCTAATGAATGAGGTAGACCAGAATGATATAGTTGCTTGAGTCCTTAGGTTATCATAAAGCATCTCGAAAGATGATTCATCAGGCATCTCAAACATGTACTTCACCATGTTCTTGTATGGTATCTGATACAGGTTACTCTTATCTTCGTGATCACCAGGTAAGAAACCAATCTCCCTAGTAGGTACAAGAGATCGAACCATGTAGATCTTTTCGTAAGGTGACTGTAGATCTAGTATCTGTTCGAGTGCAAGGTATAAACTAATGAATGTCTTACCTGTACCTGCAGCACCATGTAGTACAAGGTTTTTGCCTGACCTGTAAGACTCAAAGACCCTCTTCTGATTGTCCGTTAAAGGCTCAATCGTCTTGAGGTGGTCAATGTTAATAGGTTTTGCTCTTCTAATTTGTTTCGATGACATGGCCGCTATCGGAGTACCACCGTTCTTTTTCTTCCTTGGCATTAAGTATACCTCGATAGGTTTGCTTTAGGGTGTGCGTTCTGTATCTTAGACATCACATCTTTAAATCCATCAGACTGTTTGGGTTTGCCATAGATGGCAGACGTTCCCTGATTGCCAAAGTATCTTTCTAATTCTGGGTGCTCCTCTTTATATTTATCCAGAGCAGTCATAGACATGGATACTTCTATGATCTCACCAGTTTCTTTGTTTTTAAAATCGTAATTAGGCATTAGTCTATCCTCAGACATGGTTGTAGGTCATCCCAGTAATCATTACAGTCACAGTCATCTACTGTGGGACACCATCCCATTGCTTTAGATACAGTGGGGAAGTTACAGATGAAGTGATCACGACATAGATTTGCTACGTCCATGTGCTCCTTCTGTGTGCCATTGGCAGTCCGTAATGTTATATAGTGCATCCATGACCTTGCACTCCCAGTCATGTATATCTTGGTAGGTGTTGCTAAAGGGAGAACAAATCTCGCACACTCCTTCGCAATGCCCTCACGGAGGAGTTCATTGTAGAGATCAATCCCTTCAGCGAAATACTGCGTGATCCTACCTTGTAAGAACGATACTTGTTTTTCATCTACATCATCAATACTATTTTGTCTGTTCTTATCATCCTGTCTCCTTAGATCTGGTACAGGAATGTTAGTTGATAGTAAGTTTGTATCTGCATACCTCTGACTAAACTCTTGGAAAGTAAATGACCTATGTCTGAGGATTTGTGCACCGATAGCACGAGAGGTACTAATCTCTAGTGTCATGTGTGCTTGCTCAAAGATAGACCAATGTCCATGCTTAATACAATACTCTAACAACTTCTCAACCTTAGGGTTGTCTTGGTTGTTAGGGTTGGATACTCTTGCGATGTATCCTATAGTTTTTTCAGCGTCAGGAGTGACGGAAACAAAACAAACTTTACTCATCTAAGTATTTTAAATAAGGTGTATAATGCTAAAGAATAAACATATCCTATAGGTGGTAGTCCAAACAATGTAGGTACTACTATGTTCCATGCACCCCATACTATAAACGGTGCGAATAATAACTTGAGGAAGTTATCAACAACTTTGGAACCTAGTTCTTGATAGTATTCATCATCCCCTTTACCATCCTTATATCCTTCCTTAAACTGATAGAAAGGACTCATCTCTTCTTCTTTTTCTTCTTGCTTTGGTCGTCTTTTACTTCTTGCATAGATTTCCATTGCCTTACGGGTACTCTCCCATCCGCTTGGTTCCATCCTTTTAATCCCTCCTTGTATAAGTCCCAGTAGTGATCAAAGATACCTATGGTACCATTATGACCTGTTACTACAATATCATGTTTGGTTTCGTTTTCCTTTACATACTCAACGATGTAAGCATTAACTGGTAGATCTTTTGTGTTGTCTTTTTCTAAGTTGCAATCTTGCACTAAGACCCTCATGATCTACCACCCCATACGATCTCAGGAAATGCTTCCTTCACACATGACTGTGTTATCTTATATCTTTTGTGTAATGTCTTGTTCACTGCTTTGATTACGACCTCTGCTTCATCTTGATGCAGACCTTCTAGCAGTTGGATGAACATGGTTTCTCTCTTAATAGGAGTGAGTTTAGAACCACCCTTAAAGAAATGGAATAGTATCCTTGCTTCATGTTCTAATTTAGAATGCTCAGTACCCGCAGGTGCTTCATTCTTACGGTAAGGTACGTCCTCACCTAGTGGTACCACAGGTACTACTGATTCATCAAAATTAATAATGAACACAGAGACCAGAGCATCACTCTTGTTCTTACGAAGGATGTTAACCTTCTCTGCTTTCGTCTTGGCATTATGTGCCTTCTGAAGCACCTCAGATAATAAAAGTTTCATAACTTAGTCTTCATCGTCATCTATTGTATCAGATACATCAGTAAAACGCAAGTATAGTATCTCATCAGGAGATGCTAGTTGACCATCCTCGTCATACATCTCAGGATGTATAACCTCAGCAGCATAGTCTGCTTTGTCTACCCATGTATCAAAGACATGCTTTAGGTTCCATGATACCACAAATCCTAGTAAAAAGGAACCGATTGTTAGGAAGAACGCAAGATAGTAAAAAGAAATCTGATCCATGTAAGCGTCCTCAAGTATGTCATTCTTATTTAGTGCGTTTCTTTTTGTTCTTAGATCCTTTGGGTCTTCCTGGTTTTCTGGATTCGTGGTAGGTCAATGCTTCATCCCTGACCTTGGTTAGGTACTTGAGAATCTTCCTAGCATTTGCTTTTGTAACATGACCGTACGCTTCCTTTAACATCTTGTCACCATGCAGATAACCGTCGAGTTCTGCTATGGTTTGTGTAATTTCTGTGTAGGGGGATGATTCTAACAACTCTGTAGTTTGTCTACGAGTGTAGTCATGTCCCTTTAGATACCCATCCATACTAAAAAGAAATCTGCCTTCTAGCATGGCAGTGTCTAGTGCTTTATCGAGCAAGCAATAAAGGACTTCATTATCAGGATCATAGTTTGACATTAAAGTAGTTGTGACTCCCGTAGATACTTTACTGTTTCAGTACACCCACCCATCTTCTGACCGTTGATCACGACCTGAGGGAAGGTAGCATTAGGTCCAAACTCTTGTTTAAACTGTGGTCTGGTGTACTGAACGTTGAGTTGGTACTCTGTGAATGACCAACCGTTCATATTATACACCTCTTTTATCTTTGTGCAATAGGGGCAGCCAGTTCTTGTGTAGATTACTGTACCGCCTGGTGATTTCGCCATAATTCTCTTGGAAATAAAAAAGGGATGTCAGTGACATCCCTATTTAGTTTGGTATATTCTAACTGTTTTAGAATGTGAACTTAGCACCAAGCTTAGCACCCCAGTCTACAACGGTGTCTCCAGTAGAGTCTTCACCATTAGTAGCACCAGATAACTCAGCATAAACACCAAGATCTTCAGCAACAGGTACAGATGCACCGATCTTACCAGAGATTTCTGTCTCTGTATCGTCAGCAGTTTCACTATGGTTTAGTGAAGGACCACCTTGTACATAGTAAGCGATCTTACCTTCTGTTCCTGCAGTACCTTCGTATCCAAGATGGAACTCAGTAGTAGCACTTGTATAATCTCCATCAGGATATGAGAGATTGCTTTCTACATTCACATATGGACCAGCAAAAGCTGCACCAGCGAGTAGGAATGGAGATGCTGCGATAGCAGCGATTGTTGATTTGATTGACATGTTTTTGTTTAAAGTATCTCGCAAGGCATAAAAAAACCTGCGGATGATAGACTCCCCGACATGGGAATCTTTTTGACATCTACACAGGGTTACGATAGTTTCGAGTCCTTTGTATCAGTATTATTTATACAACTGGCACACTAGGGAGTGTGACAGTTGAGTTCGGTCATCATAACATAAGGTTACGATGGTGTCAAGCGGTCAGTCAGTAATTGTCTGTAGACCCTGCGTTGTGGTTGTCTTGACACGTTAAAGGCAATGGTAATCCTTTCCTCATCAGAGGTCTGCTCCTCAACCATGTGTTCGGTATCGGATGGAAAGAAAATCATTGTTCCTTCTTCACCTGCATACTGTACACCACTTTGGGTAAAAATGGTAGGATGTTTGTGATTCTTAACATAAATCACCCCTGAGTACGCAGCACTGTGGATGTGGGGTGGGTTGTAGTCTCCTTTGTATGCAAAGTTTGCCCACACATCATAAGCATCGAAGTGACCACTGTATCTGCGTATCATATAGTCACGATGGAATCCACCAAACTCATGGGCAACCATCCTTAAGATCAATGCCAACCAGTATGAATTGTCCACCAACTGAACTGGTACAGCACATTGGTAACTGTTACCACGCTCACCCTCGTTACTGAACCCTGCATTCTCATGCATCTTGAGTGCTGATAGAGGATGCTCCTTGATCTTCCTACATGCTTCTGTCATCATCCAACACTCAGCAACTATGGGATCAGGCAAACGCATCATGAAGATGTCTGGTCCTATTGTTTCTAGGTTAAGATCACAGTTCACTTTTTAAATGCACCTATTCTTATTAGACCATACATTATTAAGATTGTCCAAAACATAACGTACCACATAACTATACCTTTGTTGTATTACTACGAGTTCTATTAATGATAGTAATAAACTTATCGCCAGCAAAGGTGCCAGCAAGACATACATCTATCTCATCACCATCCTTCCAGTTGACAGTGCCATCTTTCTTGGTGTGAACCATTGCTAGTTGTATCTTCTTTATAATTTCATCAGTTATTCTCATTGCCATGCCTCATAATTTGGTTCGGGGTCATCAATACAGTGTTTAAAGTGTTCAGTATCAAAGTAAGATGGTGGTAAAGGTTTAACATCATCGTATGCTCCTGCTAACCTCTTCTTATACTCACGTTCATCCAACACTTCATTGATAAGGATCTTCATCTCCTTAACATAACTCTCAGTAAACAATCTCGTAGGTTTGATGATTGCTTTAGGTAGTTCCCTTTGTTGTTCTTCTAGTGGTCTACCCTTGTAATTAGGATCAGCAGGACCGCTCATCCCTTGTGTATCAATCTTCATGTTTTTCTAAGGTTCTCTCTGAATGCCTGTGCTTGTTGTGCTGTAACCATATCCTTCTCGAACGCTTCTATCTCTTCATCAGTAGAGATCTGTTCAGTAGGTAACACAGGTGGTTTCATATCTATCCTATCTAGTTCTGCTAAAGGACCACGATAGTATTTCTTGATACGTTTCAGCATCTTCCTGCGTCCTGCAGAGTCTTGTGGGTACTTCTTAAGTACCTTATGCAATGCTGCTAACTCTCTAGTAGAAGAAAGGAGATCACGATCTGCCTTAGTCTTCTTCTCTCCAAACCCTTCACTCATTAGGTAACCTCATCAATAGTAATTTTAAATTTTATTCTGTGTACCTTGTGTTGACACAGTACCCAGACATTCGAGTCCCTATTATGTGACTCTTGATAGAACGCTTCCCTTGGTGTGAAAGTATTGTCATCGTCATCATCGGATGCTCTGACTGGTACCACAACCTCATTAGGGAATGAATAACTTGGATCATCCTTAGGATAATAAGGTGTAGTTCCAGGTAATGACTGGTATTTTGTACCATCTGGTTGCTCAGGTGGCCATTCTAACTCAAATTGTTGTCCTTGGCAATAGGCAGCACCTGCATTGACCACATCAAACAGTTCTACAACAGCACCCCAGTAGTCTCGGTCACCATCTCCACTGTCCTCAGCAAATGGCCAAATTGCTACTCGTATCTTACCTGTAGGATCAGTATCAGTATAAGGTTTGTTAGAACCACTAGCATCTTTACCTAACACATAATCATGCATGAAGCATTGCTTACTATACATTCCAGTGTAGGCAGACCCCGAAGTACCACCACTCCATGCTTGGATACCTGCTGAATAGTAAGCATCAATGTCATCAATAGCACCTTGTGCATCACTAGCTGTACTGACAGAAGGTTGTACATACCATGATGTAATACCTGCACCTTGTGAATGGTGTGACCACTCATCCAACTTACCATTGAGTTCATTGGAACTTGCTAGGTCGTTAACTGGTTTGACTATCAGTCCTCTACCATGTTCGAACAATGAATTGTAATAACATCCACCATCATACTGACCCTCCCATGGTCTGTAATGATCAACACGGGAAGAAATAATATGCCCGTTACGATTGATGATGGTGCCTGGTAAGTTTACTGTGTTCTCATACAGTGGGTAAGGACATGGATCCAATCCCATACATCCACCTTGACTGGTTGGATTACCTGAGAAGTATGCGTCCTTAAACTCAGAGTTCTGTCCCTCTGATGCTTCATAGAGTTGACTGTTCCAATTATTATTTGTATTAACCTGTCCATTATCCCAGACTGTAACCTTGACTGACCAGTCTTTCTTCTGATGATTCCATAATTGTATGGACATCTTCTTGATAGAGGATCCTGTAGGATTGTTAGAGTTAACTTCACTACCAGTGGTAGCAACATCATCATTAGAGATAGCACCTAACTGTAATGTAACTGGTGTCTCAAACTCCTGTCTAGAAGTCTCGAACATTGCCATGGTGACCTGCACATTACCGAACGGTGGACCGTTAAGAATATCCTCAAGTTTAAAGGTGAGTTCATCACCCTCTGCCAATGTGAAAGAATTACCAAGAGTATTACCAACATCTGGCCAAGTAGCAACCTCCCAAGTTTCATCAAGGACTGTTGTACTACCATTCTTCTTAAGAGTAAAGCGGAATGTCATACAGTCTGTCTCTGTATTAGTAATGATGGATCCAAATGCTTTCATCTCATAGGTACCACTTCTAAGTGCCTTGATAGTCTGAGTTCTATTGATCTCTATAACATATCCACCAGTACACGCAGCACATTGTACTGAATGCTCTCCTACCTTACCGTACGATACATTAGCTGAACCACACTCCGATCTAGTCAGTGCGACATCCATAAACTCACCATCAAATGTCTTAGTAGCACACTCATCCTTAGTCTTGATAGGTATGGTAGTTCTTGGTGGTGCTTCACTTTCATAGAGGTAACACTGCACTCCTTCGTATCTGTAGGCAGAACCTGGTGCCATGACCTCAAAGTGTACCTTAAAGTCATCGTAATCATCATCACCATTGAGAAGATCCTCCCACCACTGCCAGTTGTCACCAGTCCATCTAGTCTTAGTCCTGTTACCAGGATTCATGTTTGGATTAGAGAAGAAGACCCAATCACTTTGTGCACTACCACCAGATCGTTTCCATCCATCACCAGACACAGTAAATGTAGGACTATCATTATCTGCTACACCATAGTCATGTCCATCAGGTATGAGATAGAATCCCATCTGCTTGTTTGCATACTGCTTCAGTACAGTTATTGGTATCTCAAACTGACCATAAGTATCGTTAACATTAACATTAGATTTAATAGTCTTAGTCCAGTAGATAGTGGAAGCATCCTCGCTTGCAATATACACACCCCATGAGTTCTTATAAGCAGCATCAGGTTTGATCATCTTATAACTTACTATCCATGCTGTCTTAGGATTGTTTGGTAATCTGTACGTTAGCTTCCTCCCATACGCAGGTGGTTGCTCAATGTCCATCTGCTGTAAGCTATAACTATGATCATTCATAGTTGGTGATGTACTGGATGAGTAGTACCTGTGCAAAGGTCGTATCGTTTCGTAGTCTGCCAAAGTACCCATGGCATCCTCTTTATTTCTATAAACGTACCCCAGAATAGTACCACCACCCATACCTTGTGCGTTCATAGTTGCACGTTCACCTGCACCCTCAGTGTCTGGTGATCCTGGGTTTGTGGTCAAGAATGTATCAACGTTCTGAGATGAGTAGAACTTATATAAAGGTATCGATCCTCTTGCTTTCCTGTCCAGAATATAGAACGCAGGTTCACTGGTGACCATACTATATCCTGCAGGTGCTATTGCTTCTCTACCATAGGCAGTATCATTACCTGCACCTGGTCCCTCAATAACAGTAACCTTTACATATACTGTACCTTTACCAGCGTTCCATGAATGTTCCCATGTAGTACCCTTTGCTGGCATGGTACCAGAGAATGATTGCACCCACCAACTACTATCATATTCACCACCATCATTAATAGGTGTGACCTTAACAGTCATGGTGATACCATTAGAAGTAAAGGTCTGTGTCTGTGTGGTTGTACTATTAAACACAGCGTTACCACCTTCACATCTTACCTTCTCTTGTGTCCAGTTACCTGCGGTATCTGTAGTACATAGTCTCTTGTTGTGGAATCCTCTACCGAAAGGCATGATCTGAATATTTCCTGGTGATTCACCCTTCTTATACTCATAGATCGGAACACGTTGTGGAAAGCAGTTCTTCACACATATCTCACCACTGTCTGAGTTCTGACCACGGAAGTATTGTGTGTCACAATCAGCAGCAGGTGCTCTCCATGTACCTGTAACATATGGTTTAAAGATACAATTAATAGATTCCTTTACACACTCACCCCACTCTTCATCACCTGGATCTTCTCCTAGGTCACAATATAATTCTTCACCTGTAAGTATGACAACATATATGTTTACCTTTAACTTATCGTCTGACTTACGAACAGTGCCATCAGATAACCCTGCAAATACTCTATCACAATCACTACCCTTACCAATATAAGGACCATCTGGTTTCCATGGTACATCTATTGGCCATGTCCAATCGTTAGGACAGAATGGAAACTCTAATGAAGGGAAAGCTTCCTTGAGGGGTGCTAATAATTCACATGGATCAATAGGACCAATTATATAAGGAGGTATTGGTGGATCTATATCTGGAACAACTGGTGGTGGTGCTACAGGATAACACCTTGCAACTATTGTTCTTATTATTTCGCCTGGATCCTCTACTACTGGAGGAGTAGGTGGTCCTTGTGTAGTTCTTGGTATGTCAGGTGTAGTATCTGGTATTAGTACTGGTGATACAGGACCATAACAGTTACCAACAAGATTTCTTACCTCCTGACCTGGTAGTGTTGGTACTGGTGGTTCGGGAGAACCTTGTGTCTGCTGAGTATTCTGTCCTGGAATAGCAGAATCAGGCAGCAAGGGAATATCATCCCCTGCTACCCAAACATTATCTCCTGATCCTCCGTAACAGGTATGTCCTGTGACACTCATTATATACTATTGTTTTTTAGTATTTATTCACCCTTGCCAGATGAGATCTGGCATTGCCTGTTGACCTGGTCTGTTTACTATTAATAGTATAAAGTATCCAACAAACCAAATGATATTAAACAACCATGCCTGTCTCCAGAAATACTTTCGGACTGCCATAGACCTGAGGACTTGTGGTGCCTTGCCTTGTGCTCTGAAGATGGACTCAATAATAAATGCAACGATACATCCTATCACTAAAGGATAGAACACAAAGTTTGCGAAGGACATTAAAGAAATTAGAAAAAGCATTTTTAAAAAACCTACAGGGAAAAAAAATACCCCGATTTTTTTTCGGGGTATCTGGGAATCAAAAAGTGAATTTGGTTTTAGCCTACGCTAGGTGCAACCAATGCAACTTCGGAAGTCTCAGCAGCAGCGAGATCAAGTGGGAAGTTGTGTGCATTTCTTTCATGCATAACTTCCATACCTAAGTTCGCTCTGTTCAGTACGTCACCCCATGTAGGAACGACCTTACCGTTTGCATCCACAACTGATTGGTTAAAGTTAAATCCGTTAAGGTTAAATGCCATTGTGCATATACCCATAGAGGTTAACCATATACAAACAACAGGGAATGTTGCTAGGAAGAAGTGAAGTGAACGAGAGTTGTTAAACGATGCATACTGGAAGATTAAACGTCCGAAGTATCCATGAGCAGCAACGATGTTGTAGGTCTCCTCTTCTTGACCAAATTTGTAACCATAGTTCTGAGATTCATTGTCGGTTGTCTCCCTGATCAAAGAAGATGTAACAAGTGAACCGTGCATAGCACTAAAGAGTGCTCCACCAAACATACCTGCAACACCTGCCATGTGGAAGGGGTGCATAAGAATGTTATGCTCTGCTTGGAACACAAACATGAAGTTAAATGTTCCAGATATTCCTAGAGGCATTCCGTCAGAGAAAGATCCCTGTCCGAAAGGATAGACTAAGAATACTGCGAAGGCAGCAGATACTGGTGCAGAATATGCAACACAGATCCAAGGTCTCATACCTAAACGGTATGATAGTTCCCACTGTCTGCCCATGTAAGCAGAGATTCCAATAAGGAAGTGGAAGATAACCAACTGGTATGGACCTCCGTTATACAACCACTCATCTAGTGTGGCAGCTTCCCAGATGGGATAGAAGTGTAAACCAATAGCGTTGGAAGATGGAACGACAGCACCAGAGATGATGTTGTTACCATACATGAATGAACCTGCAACAGGTTCACGGATCCCGTCGATATCAACGGGAGGAGCAGCGATAAACGCCACGATAAAGCAAGTAGCAGCAGCTAACAAGCATGGAATCATTAGAACTCCAAACCAACCAACATAAATGCGGTTGTTTGTACTCGTAAC